>Ga0208118_100013_pt1 | contig 261131 bp, 230 predicted proteins | sample LakWasMet34_HOW6_2_FD_183876 | JGI IMG/M metagenome (GOLD analysis project Ga0208118, IMG submission 183876) | Freshwater sediment methanotrophic microbial communities from Lake Washington under simulated oxygen tension - Sediment Metagenome... | ecosystem: Environmental > Aquatic > Freshwater... | reverse complement strand
CTCTTCCATGCCTACCCAGTCTTCTATGCCGCTCAGCACGGCACATAAGACAATCATTAAAATATCGCTCAGCTTGTGCAGCTTGTTTTTCGTTTCCCGGCGTGGGTCTTTGAGGTCTTGAAAATACGGCATCGGATTGGGCAACATCCTTGTTCTCTCTGCAAATCGTTAATTGTATGCTCCTTTACCTGTCAAAAGCGAGATAGCGCGATTGCCCTGTGGATAACACATAGACGATGGTCGGCAGTGCAACCAGGGCGGCAGGGATTTGCATGATGCCTAACACCAAGACCAACAAAGCCAAAATTCCGGCGGCGGGAATACCTACCAGGATAAATCCAGCCCCCAGTAACAGGGCTTGAATGCAGGCGATGCCGATGACGCCTTGCGCCACGGCACGGATGGTCGAGGTCGAAAGCGCAACTAAGGCTTCTCCTTCCTCGTCTCCAGCCATCCGCTTGGTAATGGCTTTGGCCGCCGCATGGCCAGATGAGCCGTAAGCCATCCAGATCCCGGCAAGCACCAAGGCAACCAAAAACATCAAAACGCCGGTGCCGGCGCTGGCCGCATAGCCCAGAGCTTGTTTGGTGACTACGGCAATTTTGGGTTCGTATTTCGTTATCACAGCGCCCAGGTCCGAATGCGCTGACGCCCATAGCGCGTATAACTGTTTTCCCACCAGTGGCCATCCGGCGACAGATTCATTGGGTGCGGGGACTTGCAATGTTCCGCTTTGGATTTGTTTCACTAAACCGGTCGTTGAATCCGCGAAGGAAATGGCCAATAACGTGGTGGGGATTAATACGCTCAACAGTATCACCAGCACCAAGGCCGTTGCGGCACGACCGTCTTTACCCCCCATCTTGCGGGCGATTATGGTATGAAGGGGATACAGGGCCACGGCCAAAATCACCGACCATAACATCAAGCCGAAAAACGGTTTGAATATTTGATAGCAATAAACCACTAAAAAACTGATCAATCCGGCACGGATGAATAAGTCAAGCACTTTGTGCGAGATCAGCTTTTCCAACGATTTTTCGGGTAACACCTTGTGTTCGTTGTTCATCAGCCTTCTCCATTTCTCAATCAGTAAAACAGGTCATTAAAATGCAATGGGGTGAGAGTGGAACAAAGTTTTCGTGAGCTCAATAACGAGCAAAAAAAAAGGCAGGAAAGTGTTAACTATTCCTGCCTTGTAAACCCTACATCGAGCCCTTACGCGGGGTTAATGCTCAGCTTGCGGTTTGCCCTCAACTTCCAATTGCACGCGGCGGTTATTGGCGCGGCCTTCTTCGGTATCGTTGGTGTCGATGGGTTGCGTCCAGCCATAACCGCGCGAGGTTACATTGGGCAGGTGGTGGCTGTCGACCAGATAATCCTTAACTGCTTTTGCACGGCGTTCGGACAGGTCCATATTGTGTTCGTAAGATCCGGTTTTACTGGTATGGCCTTGTACTTCAACCCTGGTATCAGGATGCTTTTTGATCGCCTCGGCGACGCTGTCAAGATTCGGATAATATTGGGGTTTAATGATGTCTTTATCGTTGTCGAATTTCACGTCGACTATCCAGCAGCCGTACTTGCCAACATGAATGCCGCTCAAAGAGTTCGGGCATCTGTCATCACAATTATTGACACCGTCGTTGTCTCCATCGAGAGTCGAGCAATCTGCCTCGACGGGCGTAGGTTCCGGAGCAAGGGGCTCGGCCTTGGCAACAGGAGGAGCCGGAGCCGGTTTTTCGCCAAACGGAATGACGAAACCGACATTGACGGTCATGTCATGAAACTCATCCGTGCCGGGCTGGACTTGCGCATTAAAATTGTTGTTGTAACGATAGCGAACATCGCTACGCAGCATAAAATTATCCATCACGTCATAGGTAAAACCAACGCCCGCTTCACCGATGAAGCCTACGCCGCTATCACCCCCGTGGCTGGTATTCATTGCGCCTAAGCCTAAAACGGCATAAGGCGAGAAGGTATCCCGAAAAAGATAATATTGCAGATCTGCGGAACCGCCGGTCAGATCCCAGTTGCCCGAATCGCCGCCAAAACCTTGGTAAAAACCCCTCGCTTCGACATTCAAATGTTCGTCAAGCATTTTACCGAGTCCCATGCCTCCGCCCCAACCATCATCAGCCCTCCGATCGCCGCCGGAATTGATAAAGGTCCCGTAAGGAGCGATATACCATCGATCATCTTGATACTCGTCGGCTTGAACCATTGACAAAAAGCTCATTGCCGATAGCGAGGCAGCAGCCAGAACGTAATTTTTTCGCATAAAACTCTCTCCTGTTAAGCGCCTAGCCAAGAGATAAAATTTCCTCTGTTTAGGGGGAAATGGACAAATATTGGCTAATTATTTCGGTAAATATCAATGTTAACAAAAGACGCCTCATTTAAAAACTTAGTAAAACTACCTATTGATTATTTTGAGTCTTTTGGGAAACTCATGGGATTACAAAGAGAAGTAAGCCCTTTCCAATAAACTGACAAGGGATTTTTCATCACACCTCGTTTGTTGATGGCATAAATGATGCCGGGCTACGCGAATATTTTTTTAAGCGTTTGAAATTTATTATTTTATTTAATTTTAATGTTAACTTTTCGTCACTCAAACAATATAAAGTGTTTCTTTGCTAAGAAACTTAAATAGCTTGTTACTAAACTTATCAAAGATTACAGCCTCTACTCTTGATGTTCATTAATTTGGGGAGATTAGCGTGGAAACAGTGAATTATCCGAATTATTCCGACTTTTTGATATTTAAAATCCTATGAACTATTCAGCCGACAAAAAACAGGCTGAAGATTTTTCCCTGGTGTTGGGGGGGCCGCTCTTTCAGCTTTTTATTCACGCCGGGCTAACGACCGATGCATTGGGTTTGGTCAAGCGCCGATTGATTTTCTTTTCCCTGTTGACCTGGTTGCCGTTGCTGGTGCTTTCGCTGTTGAACGGTGAGGCGCTGGGCGGGGCGATTAAAGTCCCTTTCGTGTATGACGTGGATGTACACGTTCGCTTTCTCTTGGCCTTGCCATTGCTGTTGGTCGCGGAGCTTACGGTCCATCAGCGAATCAGGCTGGTCGTCTGGCAATTTACCGAGCGCGGGATCGTTCCAGCGCGATCCCTCCTGGAGTTCGAAGCCATTATCGGCTCTGCGATGCGCTTGCGCAATTCGATAGTGATCGAGGTATTGCTGATTGTCCTGGTATTCACGGCAATGCATTACCTCTGGTCAAGTCAGATGGCGCTCGAATCGGCTACCTGGTATGCGGCCATCGTGGATGGGCATCGCCACTATTCCCTGGCAGGGTATTGGTACGCCTATGTCAGCATTCCGATTTTTCAATTCCTCTTAGCGCGCTGGTATTTTCGCATTTTCATCTGGGTGCGGTTCCTGTGGCAGGTTTCCCGACTGGAACTGCATCTCGTGCCGACGCATCCCGACCGGGCCGCAGGACTCGGTTTTCTCGGGGGAAGCGCGGCGGCATTTGTGCCGCTACTGCTGTCTCAAGGCGCTTTGCTGGCGGGTCTGATCTCCAACTACATTTTCTATGAGGGCAAAACACTCTTGGACTTTAAACCGGAGATCGTAGTCGCCGTGATTTTTGTGTTGCTGCTCGTGCTCGGCCCCTTGTGCGTGTTCGCTCCCCGTCTGGCGCAAGCCAAACGGCAGGGTCTGCTTGAATATGGCGCACTGGCGAACCGCTACGTTCGTGAATTTGACGACAAATGGCTGCGCGGCGGAGCATCGCTGGATGAGCCACTGGTCGGCAGCGGCGATATTCAATCCTTGAACGATATGGCGGGCAGCTTTGAGGTCGTACAGACGATGCGACCGTTTCCGTTCAGTAAAACCGCTGTGCTGCAAACCACTATCGCACTACTGGCGCCGTTGCTGCCACTGACATTGACGATGATTTCCCTGGAAGAACTGATTAAGCGTTTGGTGGGGATTTTGTTATGATGCGGGAAAAGAATGAAAAGCACCGAATCGGCGACTTGGCAGTTGGAGAGTAAAAGCATGACTTGGTCTCGCAGTCTTTTAAAACGTCCTCTGAAATACCGGTGCCTTCTGGCGGGTATCGTGCTCAGTCTGCAAGGGTGTGGCAGCTTTGGACCGCCAAGCGTGGATCGCGACCGCTTCGATTACATCAATGCGATCTCGAGTTCATGGAAACAGCAAACCCTGCTCAATATCGTCAAGATGCGCTATGCCGATACCCCGGTGTTCCTAGACGTGGGACAGATCATCAGCGGTTACCAGTTACAGGGGGCCTTGACGGTGGGGGCCTCGCTCAATAGCGCAAGCGCAGTGGGCGATATCGTGAACCTGGGGTCCGGGGCAACCTACACCGATCGCCCGACCATCACCTACACTCCTCTGACCGGTGCTCACTTTATGCAAGTCATGATCACGCCGATTCCGCCTCCGAACTTATTAAGGCTTTCTCAGGAAGGCTGGCCCATAGATATGCTTTTACAGATTGGTGCGCAATCGATTAACGGCCTCTCGAATCGCAAAGGCGGAGCGCGAGGCCATGCGGCGGAGCCCGATTTTGTCAGGCTGTTGGCGGCCTTGCAGCGTCTCCAGGGCTCGGGCGTTCTCGGATTGCGGGTGGAAGTGTCCAAGGAATCGAAGCAGGAGGGTACGGTAATGGTCATCAGTCAGAAGGATCTTCCACCCGAAATCCAGGCCGATCGAGATCGGGTCAGGAAGCTGTTAGGGTTGCGGCCGGATCTTCAGGAGTTCAAGGTCGTCAGCGGCACGTTGTCCGGAAAAGATGACACGATCGCTATCCAGACCCGTTCCGGCTTCCATATCCTGAATCTATTGGGTTCAAATGTCGAAGTGCCGCCCGAGCACATTGCGGAAGGCCGTACTTATCCGCAGATTGTGGAGCCGGCAGAAACCCAGTCGCTGTCGCCCTTGATTAAGATTCATGCGGAAAACTCATGCTCGGCTGATGCTTTCGCCGCGGTCAAATATCGCGACTATTGTTATTGGATCGACGACCGCGATTACAGGTCAAAGGGCGTCTTTACCTTCCTGATGATCATCATGACACTGGCGGAAACAGGTGAGAAAGCCCAACCGCCGGTGGTCACGATTCAGGGGAATTGAGTCGTGCAATCGGGCGTGCCGAGGCGAATAATTGGGGGGGATGAAATCATGCGTGCAGTGCATCAGCCTTCCTGTCCGGATGCCCATAGTTGGGTGCCGAAAGCCGTTCTGCTACTCGCCTTGGCCTTGGGTGTGAGCGGCTGCAACTTACTCAAAACGACCCTGGAGTTGCCAGAGAAGGGTATCCGCGCCCTGTTTCGGGAAACCGAGGCGACCGATCCCGTCGAACTGCAATCCCAGTTGCTCCGCATTGCTGACAATTCTATTGAGTCACTCAATCTCGCTATCGGCAAGTTGCAGCGGGAAGATGATAAGGGCACCCGAAGGCGTACTCTTTTGAGGCGCCGTATCAGCGCTACCAATGATATATTGGCCATCGTTACGGGTGCCAATACTTATGCCAACCTCCTCGATATGACCATCCTGGCCAGCTTGAACCGGATGAATGTCGAGGATTATTGGATACCCAAGTTTTACGGCGAATCCGCCAAACCTTATCTGCGCGCCTCGCAAGAGATTGAGAAAGAGATGTGGCGGATCGCCGCGACGGCGCTAAAAAAAGAACAGCTTGTGGAACTGCGCGCCGCGATCAAAACGTGGCACGAGCAACATCCGAATGTGCGTTCACCGAGTGATCTCGGATCGCTTAGCTTTGCGTCCGAAGTCGCACAAACCAACCGCAGTTCCCGCCAAGGCATAACCAGCAGTGTATTCAATCTGCTCTCGATCGACCCCTTGATGGGACTCGACCCCGCCACGCGCGAACTGGCCAACACTCGGCTGTTCGCGGAACGCGGCTTGTTCTTGGCTAGACACATGCCGACCCTGATCCGTTGGGAAACCGAGTTGCTGATATTGCAGACGGCGGAGATGCCGCAGATGGAAAAACTGCTCGGCAGCGCCAGCCAACTGTCCGCATCGGCAGACCGCTTCAGCCAGACCGTGGAGAGTCTGCCGGGATTCATCAGCGCCGAGCGCGAACAGATCGTCCAGGCCCTGGACAAGCACGAACCGGGACTTACCCGTCTCGCCGGACAGACCGAGAAAGCACTGGACGCGGGCAAACAGATGTCCGATGCGTCAACAGCCACCTTGAAGTCTTTTCAAGATGTGGTTCGGCAACTCCAAGCCTGGCCATCGAACCCGAACGCCGAGCCGTTCCGGATCAACGACTACACGGCCGCCGCAGCGCAAATCAACGCCTCCGCGCAAGATTTGGTCAAATTGCTGCAAACTTTCGATCAGACCCTGGCTTCCGGCCGGATTGACCAACTGTCAACCCGATTGGGCGGGGCGGTCGGGCAAGCACAGGCCAGCGGCAAGGCATTGGTGGACTATACGTTCAGGCAAACCTTGTTTCTGGGTTTGATATTGATAGGTTCCGCTTGTACGATGGGTCTGGCTACGGCGGTTGCTTTTTGGAAGTTAAAGAAGAAATTTACTTGAAGATTTCACCGGGAATCATTTTTCCCCTGAAGACCTGCCAGGATTGAAACCTGGCAGGTCGGGCGCTGAGTGCAAGGAAGCGAGTTTTAAAACAGAACCATCGGTGGAATAGAGGGGTTCGTTTTCACGTTTCGGCGTCGGAACGCGGCTAATCTCACAGCAACGGCGCAATCAGCAAGGCCACAATATTGATCATTTTGATATTGATATTGACGGCGGGGCCGGCCGTATCTTTATAGGGATCGCCGACGGTATCGCCGGTGATCGAGGCCTTATGCGCGGGAGAACCTTTGCCGCCATAGTGCCCCGCCTCGATATATTTTTTGGCGTTGTCGAAAGCGCCTCCCCCCACGGTCATCGAGATCGCAAGATACAGGCCGGAAACAATTGCACCGATCAGCACGCCGCCCAAAGCCTCTTTACCTAAGGTGAATCCCACGATGATCGGAACGCAAACCGGCAATAAAGACGGCACCCACATTTTTTTGAGCGCCGAAATGGTCAGTATATCGACTGCTCGGGAATAATCCGGCTTGGCGGTATAATCCATGATGCCGGGAATTTCCCTAAATTGACGGCGGACTTCATCGACAATATCGCCGGCGGCCTTGCCGACGGCTTCCATGGCCAGTGCGGCAAACACATAGGGAATCAGGGCTCCGAGCAACAAGCCGATAATGACTCTGATATCGCCGAGGTCGCAAACCAGCCCTCCCAGTTGAGTGGTATAGTCAGAAAACAGCACCAGCGCCGCAAACCCCGCAGACCCCATGTCAGCCCCCTTGGTCACCGCTTTCGTGGTGTTGCCGATGGCATCCAGGGCATCGGTAATCTTGCGAATTTCCGGGGGCAGTTTTGCCATTTCGGCGATGCCGCCCGCATTATCGGTAATCGGTCCATAGGCATCCATCGCGACGATCAGACCGGTCAACGACAACATGCCGACCGAAGCAATCGCAATGCCGAACAAACCGGCGAGCTGATAGGTTAGCCACATGCTCGCGCAAATCAGCATCACCGGCGCCGCCGTGGCTTTCATCGACACACTGAGCCCTGCAATCACATTCGTGCCATCACCGGTCGTCGATGCCTTGGCAATGTATCGGACTGGGGCATAGGCGCTGGAAGTATAATAAACGGTCACCGGCATTAAGGCGCCCATTAAACCCAGACCGATCACTGCCGAATAAAAAAGATTCAGAGACGGCACCGTCTTGCCACTGATGATCAGAGTCTCTCCGAGCAGCCATTGCGTGACCGGGTAATAGATCAATATCGTCAAAACGGCACATACGATCATCCCTCGGTACAGGGCGTAGATGATGTTGCCGTCGCGGCCTATCTTGATATAAAAGATGCCGATGATCGAGGTCAGGATCGAGATGCCGACTAACACGAGCGGGTAGAGGGTGATGTTGTGATTGCCTGTTACCAAAAGGCTCGACAGGATCATCGTTGCGATCAGCGAAGCAGTGTATGATTCGAATAAATCAGCTCCCATGCCGGCACAATCGCCTACGTTGTCGCCGACATTATCCGCGATGACGGCCGGATTGCGCGGGTCGTCCTCAGGAATGCCGGCCTCGACTTTACCGACCAGGTCGGCGCCGACATCGGCACCTTTGGTAAAAATTCCGCCGCCGAGGCGGGCAAATATGGCGATCAAAGAGGCCCCGAAAGCGACCCCAGTCATCGCGTGCAAGGGATCAGGTACATCGCAGAGCCGTAAGATTTCGTAGTAGCCGCTGACGGCCAAAAGCCCGAGGCCTGCAACCAGCATGCCGGTGATGGAGCCACCTCTGATCGCAACCCAAAAGGCCTGATCGGTGCCTTGATAGGCTGCCTGGGCCGTACGGACATTCGCGCGCAGCGAAATATTCATGCCGATAAAACCGGCCATTGCCGAAAGCGTCGCGCCTATAAAGAAACCGCCTGCGGTTTCCCAGTTCAAGAAGAATGCAATTAGCGCGAACAGAATAATGCCAACCGCCGCGATGATCTGGTATTGCCGCGATAAGTAAGCTTTGGCGCCCTCCTGTATGGCGGCGGCAATCGCCTGCATTTGTTCGTTACCGGCCGGTTGTTTATTGATCCACCGAATCGAAATAAAGCCGTATAAAATCGCGCAGAGTGCTGCAACCGGAGCAAAAAACATCATCCAGTGCACCGACAAAAAAACTATGTGATCGATGTGCGACCGAAGCATAGAGTGTCTCCTAACTTGCTATTACCTCTTTACAGATTTTCATAGCGACTCAGATCGAGCAGTCCCGCTTGTAAGCCTCGGTATTTTTTATGCTGTTGATTAAACCAATCCATCTGTTGCCAGATTTCGGGATTGCTGCGGCGTATACCGAATTGACTGTAGAGTGGTTCCAAATCAGCTTCGGACCTGGCGCTTTGAATTTTATTCACAAACTCGCCCAGTCGGTTTTTTTCTACGCTAAAGAAAAAGTTCGGATAGCTGCCGACAAAACCGGGGACGATCGTAATCCTGTCGTTTTCAGGCAGCCTGCGGGAGTCCATGGACACCATTTTCGAGATATTGCTGTAGGCCTTATCGATCAGCAGGGTATAGACCAGGTCTCCTTCTGGATCGCCGGTTTTTACCCGGAGCAGGGACATTTCCGGTAATGCACCCAAATCAAGCCCTTTCAATTTTGCAAGCTGGCGCATTTCGCGATCGACTTGCTGTTGAACGGGAGTGGTACCCGCTCTGATGCAATCCTCTTGCGGACATTGGTTAATGCCATCGACGGGACCAGCCGCCTTGCCCAGTCGCTGTCTGACCTGAGCAAAGAATTCCTTTTTATAATCCGTGGATTGGTATTTTATCCGGGTTGCATGGCCGATGCTGAATAAGGCGTCAGCCGTCCGCAAACCATCCTTACCCAAATACCAACTGTTATAGATCGACTGGCGCTGCATCGCGGGCATAAAACGTAAAAAATTGTCTTCACCATCCTGACGTAAAATATCCATATAGGTCCGGCTTGCGACCTGATGCCCTGCTGTACCATAAACATTAAAACCGGCAACCAATAAATAATGCAGCCGTTCAAAAATCGGATAATCAAGCACCCAGGCCGTTAACGGGGTATCTCCAATAAGGCCTTTCGTCACGGTGGCGCTGTCGAAATGTCTGAAAATGGTCAGCGCCGCATTTTGATTTTCGCCGTCCCCGTCCCAGATATAATTCAGATCAAACCCTTGATCTTTGGGCAGTATCAGATTAATAAACGCATCTTTAATTTTGAGGTATTGCTTGCCGAACTCATCATACTTGGTAAATCCGAACAAGCCGATTTTATCAGCCTCTTCTCCGGGCAAACCCAGAACCTGGTTGTTTTCGGCCAGAGCCTGGGTCACTTTATGGGGATCAATCCAGCCAGGTTGAATAAAGACTACCCAGAAGTGATCCCTGATGCTCTCGGTTGCAATTTCACCACGGCATACAGGGCCTTTGATGAATCCGGTCACAAAATATTCGGCGTCATCGAGCAGGAAGCGATACTTGGATACCAGCGGCAGTTCAATGAATGCCTTGAACGGATTCGCCGCGACTTCGGGGCGATAGGTGGGGAGTGCGGTGACTTGATAATCCGGCTGAAAGAACAGTTCATCATAGCGCTGCATCTTCTGATCGCTTAATTCGTAGACGAAATGAACCTTGTCCACAAGCGTTTCGGTCACCGGCCGTAAACGATAATAAAAAGCGTCCGTGCCTGGATCATCATAAGGCCGTACCGTATTAATTTCTTCGATAGGCTGACCGGGGGCCGTTTTCGAGCGCACCAAGCGAAAGAATTCCTGTTCGGGATGTCCCTGGAAATGAAGATGCCCGATAAACAGATGCTCATAAAGATAACGGGAAACGAGTTGGTGTTTCAGGGTAGGGCCGTTGAAATAATTTTCCCATTTCTCTACCTCCGCGACTGACGGTTTCGGTAAGGGCGGCTGAGGCTCGACTTTTGCTCCCTTCTTGAGCCATCGCAGCAGGGTATCTTCTTCTTTCTGAGACAGGCCGGGCAGCGCGTACGGCATGCCCCATTGGGGATGCTGGTGCTGGTATTTGGGGAATTCTTCTACCGTCGGGCATTGCAGGTCGCGGCTAATGTCAAAATCAAAATCCTTATCCAGTTTTCCTGTATTGGATAGCGGATTCTGGCGTTTTAATTGAATTAATTTGGCCAGGACCGAATTATCCAGATTGGCGGCTGTTGAATCGCGGCGTTCATTTAAAACCGGATAAAAATCTTTCTGTCTCCAGCCCGCCGTATCCGAGGCATCGATAAATAGCCGGGTCGGAGCGGCGGCTTTCAGGCGGGCGAAGTCATAAACAATTTGTTTGATGGCACCTCGGTCAATGCCCTCGATAGAGCCGAGTTTTAATTGACAAGGCGCATCATAACAACCGTGGCAGACCACGCAGCGCGAGTCCAGTATCGGCTTGACGTCTTGGTAAAATGAGACCTTATTTTGCTGCTGACTCAGGGCCGCGTCCTCTTCAGTCAGCCGCCGTTGTTTAGGTGTTGACGGCCCATATAAGGCTTCATAATCTTCAGCCTGATATATCAGGGACGCACAGCCGGTAAAAACCAGAAAAAATAGGAGTATGATTGGCTTTTTCATCATTTTTACCTGCTGAGGTTTTAATTTAGCAAACTATATTCCCCCGTTGTTAATTAGAACACTGATTTTTTTATTTTCGATGAAAATTTTTGTTGAAAAGCTTAGCGGGGAGCAGATCTCTTGGACTTGACCTAAGGTCCAATAGCGAGGCCTGTTTGTGCAGGAATATAATGACTGGTTATAGTTTTAAGATTATGGAAACCATTAAAATGAAAAAAGTATCAACTAACCTCTTTTACCTATATTTAGTACTACTAATCACCAGCTGTGCCTCAACCAGCATCACGACAAGCCCGGAATTGGCCCCCGTCACCACAGGCCCGGGTTTGGCGGCGGCCGAACAGTTGCCAAGACCTAACCAGATCTGGGTCTATGACTTTGCGCCGACATCTTCAGCCAATGCCTCCCTGCAAGCTGAAATTGGCAGAGAAATTGCCAGCGGTATAGTCAGCAGCATTCGTCAAATGGGACTGTCGGCTAAGCCGGGTTCGCCGACAACAACGATGCAAATCGACGATATTGTGCTTAAGGGCAATATCGTTTCGGTGGATGAGGGGAGTACAGCGGAGCGTGTCGCCATTGGTTTTGGTTCAGGTGCATCGGAGCTGAATGTGCAGGTTGAAGGCTATCAAGTGACATCTCAAGGACTAAGAAGAGTGGGAGGCGGTACCGGCGATGCGGCGGGTAGCAAAACCCCAGGCGTTGCGCTGGGGGCCGTCAGTGCAATCGCCACCGGCAATCCTGCCGGGCTGATTATCAACACAGGCATGAAGATTTATGGCGAATCGAGCGGTAGCAGCACAGTCGAAGGCAGAACCCAACAAATTGTTGATGAAATAACTGAAAGATTAAGAACCCGATTTCAGCAGGAAGGTTGGATTCAGTAATGCTGTAAATTGCAAGAGGGGAGGTAACGAATTTGAGGTTTCCGAGTTTATTCGCCAGACTCTCCGTGCTGGCGACTCTGGTAATAACGTCATCTTCGGTATGCGCGACGGACATCGAACCTCGGTCCTATTCCAACATCCCTGTCGGAGTCAATTTTCTGCTCGCCGGATACGCTTATACCAAAGGCAATGTGACGTTTGCCCCATCGGTGCCGATTGAGAACGGTAAGATGGAAATTCACAGTAGCTTTCTTGCCTATGTGCGTTCACTGGATTTATGGGGAAAGTCGGGAAAGGTTGACATCATCCTCCCCCAGGCTTGGTTATCGGGCCAGGCGGATGTCCTGAGGCAGCAAAAAAGCCGGGAAATCTCCGGTTTTGCCGATCCGCTCTTTCGTTTGTACTTGAATCTTTACGGCGCTCCGGCTCTGTCGATGAAAGAGTTCGCCAGGTACCGGCAGGACACCATTATCGGCGCCAGTCTTGCGGTATCGCCCCCGGGCGGGCAATACGATCCGCAGAAACTGGTCAATATCGGCACCAATCGCTGGACCATCAAGCCCGAAATTGGCCTTTCCAAGGCGTGGGGGCCATTGATCGGCGAATTCGCCGCCGGGGTGTTCGTCTTTACCGATAACGACCAGCCGTTCCTGGCAAAGACCCAGGAACAGGCACCCCTCTATAACTTTCAAGGGCATCTGATTTACAGTTTCGGGTCGGGCATATGGGGCGCTTTGGACGCCAATTATTACACCGGCGGTCGTGTCACCAGGGACGGCAAAAACGCCGATAACCTTCAGCAGAATTGGCGCGTCGGGGCCACGCTTTCGTTTCCGCTCAACCAGCAGAATTCGATCAAGATTTCCGGCAATACCGTAGTTCACGCCCGAACCGATAGCTTCTTCGACACGATCGGAATTACCTGGCAGTACCGCTGGGGAGAAGGGCTTTAGCGGGATGGATGTTTACATCAAAGCAGCCTCCGTTTTTAAAAAATACTCCGTCTGAGTGATTTTTTTGAGCGGTCTCTTCAAAGCGACTAAGCCTAAAGTCCAATAGCCGCGGGCAACTGATGTTGGTAGATTACCGATTAGTGTTTTTAAGGTGTCTTAAGCAGTGTTCACAGTCACGGACGGACTGAACAAGGTTGTTATTGATCTCGCGACGGGAACGACCGCGGCCCCACAATCTAGTTCGTGCCCAAGTGATCGGAAGCCGGTGCAAAGGGGCGTTAATTTTATTTTGATACTCATCAAGAGGAGAGGAAACCATGAAAAAATATCGTTGGAGCTTAACACGCTCTGTTCTGTGTGCAATAGCACCGTTGATCATGGTGGGCTGCGCAGAGGAACAAGCGGCAATTCGGCCACAACCCACGGCTGCCGTTATCTCGGCGGAAACGCCAGTGGCCGCAACGGAGCGCGATCCCAAAAAAATACTCATGAGCATGGCCGAGTATCTGGCCAAGACTCCGCGCTTCACCGTGAACCTGGCGGGCAGTTTCGAAGTGCTCCAGGAATCGGGTCAGAAGATCGAATTCGGCGAGAGTCGGAGGATCACCGTGAGCCGGCCCAATGGGCTTAGGGTGGAGGTGGAACATAGCGACGGCGAGAAGCATCTCGTCCTGTACGACGGCAAGACGATCACGACTTTTAGTCCGACGCAGAACGTCTATGCACAAGTTTCCAAACCCGGAGGCATTGACGAGGCGGTCACCTATTTCCTGAAGGATCTGCACATGCGGTTGCCGCTTGCCGCGCTCCTGCTCAGCCGGTTTCCGGCCGAACTCGAAAATCGGACGCAGGCGCTCGACTATGTGGAGAAAGACGTGATTCACGGGACACCGGTCCATCACTTGGCGGGACGTACCGAAACGGTTGATTATCAGGTCTGGGTCCCGGCGGGCGCCCAGCCGTTGCCGCTCCGCGTGGTGCTGACCTACAAGAACGCGGACGGCCAGCCGTCGTTCAGAGCGGTATTTTCCGATTGGAACCTTGCCCCCGCCATTCAGGATAACCTGTTCGTGTTCACGCCACCCGAAGGGGCACGGAAGATTGCCTTCCTCGCACAGTTGCCCCAAGTCGCGCTTGAGGGCCCTAAAAAAACAGAACAAACCGGAGGAAAGAAATGAATACCAAACCCTACTTTATCGTTACGGCTATGACGGCCACGATCATTTTACTCATAGGATCCGTCGATGATGCTGTCGCCCGTGGTCGTGGAGGCGGCGGGGGCGGGGGCGGGGGCGGGGGCGGTTTCTCCGGTGGCGGCGGGGGAGGCGCAAGGGGTGGCTTCTCCGGTGGAGGCGGTGCTGGCGGCGGCGGGTTTTCCCGTAGCGGCGCCGCCGCAAGCGGCAGCCTCTCGTCCGGCGCGGGACAATACGGATCGAGAGGAGCCGGAACTTCGGCGGCCTCCGCGTCCAGAGCGTCTGGCCGGTCGCAGACCGCTCAGACCGCTTCCACGAACCGTGCGACGACCCAGCAAGGCCGTCAGACGACTTCGACGGCGAATCAGGCCCAGCGGCAGCAATACTCGAATCAAAACGTCGAGGAGCGTCAAGAAGGATACACTGCCAGAACTGACACGCGCCAGGAGGGTTTCACCGATCGGACGCAAGCGAGGCAGCAAACCGCGCAGTCCTACCACGGCGGAGGGTATTACCCGCCACCGTCTGGGCATTACGATGATGACAACTGGGACGATGGCGAAGTCGCCGCCGTCGCGATCGGAGCCGCCGCGCTGGGCGCGATGGGAGGCTACGCGGCTGGCCAGTCGACAACCACAACGGCCCCTTCTACGACCGTCGTCTATGCGCCGCCGCCATCGAGTTCCGCAAGTCTTCCATGCACTCCCAACACCGCTGTGGTTAACGGCGTGACTTATTATCAGTGCGGTTCTTCCTGGTATACCCAGGCATACGGTAATGCGGGTGTCATTTATTCACCTGTAGCTCCGCCGCCCGGATATTAGCCAAGAAACAGGGCGGGCAGTTGCAATATTGATCCTTGGGCCACGATGAGAGTTTACGGCGCGGCCAGCGCTGTTCAGTCGGATAGCGGTTAAACCATAACTTACAGAGTAGGAAAATAACTATGAAACACACATCTTTGTCATTCACAATGGGCGCAAGCATCCTGTTACTCACCTCCACATTTTCATCAGGCGTTTCGGCGCTTACGGTTACACCGATGCAGGGGCAAACTCCGGATCAGATCCAAAGGGATCAGGCTGATTGCACTTCAATCGCACAACAGTCTTCCGGTTCGCAAACCCAGCCAGCCGCTCCGACTGGCGGCCGAGCGAAGGGGGCGGCTGCAGGCGCGATGGCGGGTGCGGCAAAGGCCGAGGCGCAAGGGCGGCAACACGGCGCCTACGGCAATGTGAACGACGACATCAAGCAAGAATACCGTCAAAACGAAGCCAAATCTGCCGCAGCCGCCGGCGTTGTTGTCGGTGGGACCAAACAAAGGCACGATCGCCGCGAGGCCTCTCAACAAAGCGCTACGTCGTCTCAAGCCTTTGATCAAGCTTTTGGTTCATGCATGATGGGGCGGGGTTACAGCGTCCAATGATAGGTCTGTAACTCTATCTTGAGCCGGACGGGGTTGAAAATCCCGTCCTTTAGCAAGGGTTGCCTCCGTCGAACCCTCAAAATCGGCGCTGCTATCGGGTGGGGAGTTAGAAATGCATTTCTGTAAGTTATCGGCGGCTGTGTTACCGATGGTTCTTGCCCAGCTCTCGGCATGTGGCATTACCCACGGCGGGAATGTCGCCGATAAACCCAATCATAGCCATGTAAGCCCGGCTTTGACCGAGAATGTCCTGAACAATGCAACTTACCGGATAGATGAATTGGGCATATTTCGGCTCGCCAACGGCGAGTATCTGCACACGTACGGAGAAGGCATGACGCAGAGACATAAGGTCACTTTGGAGAAAGCGGCTTTCGGCGATCTGGACGGTGACGGACTCAGCGATGCCGCGGTCATTCTGGCATGGCAAAGCGGCGGTTCGGGAACGTTGAAGTATCTCGTAGCGATGCGGAATACCGGCAATGAACCCCGGCAGCAGGATAGCGTTTTACTGGGCGACCGCGTTCGGATCCGCGCGTTGTCGATCGCCGCCGGGGTAGTCAATGTGGAAACAGTCACGTTCGGTCCACGCGATCCGATGTGCTGTCCAACGCGGCAAGCGAAACAAGCCTATAGCCTGCGTGGCGGCAAATGGGCACAAAGTGCTGATGGGGTTGCGGCAAGCGCTTCGAATACAAATATTACCAGCATCGTCTGGAAATGGACGCGTTTTGAGGATACATCGAAAGTGCGCAATTTCGCTATTGACGATCCGAATCAATACACGCTGACTTTACTGCCAAACGGATCCTATCGGGTCAAAGCCGATTGTAACCGTATGCAGGGTCAATACAGCCTGCAAGGCCGTCTCATCAGGATAGCGCAGGGGGCGGCGACATTGGCCGAATGTGGAGCGGGATCGCGTTATGCCGAGTATCTGAGGCATTTGAGCGCAGCGGTCAGTTTCGATTTGCCGGGGAGCAAACGCGTGTTGAAGCTGATGACGGATGGGGGGCATCTGGTTTTCGAGCATGGCGGCGAGGTATCCGAGAGCCATGAATATATTAGACCAAAGTCCATTATCTCTGATGCGCCAAACCCGCTAAAGTGACGCCACGATGAATACCGATAAGGCTGTTATAGCCGTCATAGATGATGAGGAGTCCGTTTGCAAAGGCCTTGAGCGGTTGTTGCGTTCCGCCGGGCTTACGGCAAAAACATTCCTTAGCGGCGCCGATTTCCTGCGCTTCCTGGAAACCGGCCGGCCGGACTGCGTCGTCCTCGATCTGAATATGATGCCGATGAACGGCTTTGCGGTTTTGGAACAACTTGCGCTGAATCGTACGAAATTGCCGGTGATTGTAATCACCGGCAATGACAGTGAAGAAGCCTACGAACTCGCCATGAATAACGGCATTGTCGCTTATTTGCGCAAACCGGTTGACGGTCAGGTTTTGCTGGATGCTATCGATGATGCTGTGGGGCGTAGAACGTAAACCTTCGTAAGCAGCATTATCGCGACGGCTTGCGGGTTTTCTATGCAAATCGATAGGATAAGATCCAATGATCGGATTGGAAATTTTAACTGATTGATCTGTATGAATTTGCGTCTGTAAGCAAATACCAACAGAACTTAGCCGGACACAGTATAATGACTCATTAAACTTGGTTAGAATTGTGATGGCCGGAATACCCAATTGCAAAATGCCTATGATGTTTTTTCCGATAGCTCGTTAAAGCGGGTGACATGAATCCGAACTCTTCAACCTGCTCCATGTGCTCCATTCTGGGTGTCAATACAGCGGATTAAAATTATGACTAAAGGCATCACGCTGGTTACCGGAGCCACAGGACATCTGGGCGCCAATTTGGTTCGTCGCCTGCTCGCCGATGGCGAGCAAGTGCGGGTGATGATGCATTCCGTACGCGACAATGGGGCACTCGATGGCCTGGATGTGGAGCGTGTGTTCGCGGACCTTCGTAGCCCTGATGCGGTTTCCGTGGCTGTGCGCGGCTGTACCCGCGTTTACCATTGCGCCGCTCTGGTTTCGACGATCGATGGGAGCGCGGCGCATAAGCGCGAACTATTCGATACCAACGTCCTCGGCACCATCCATGTTCTCCAGGCAGCCAGGCACCATAACGTCGACAAGGTGGTGGTGTCGGGATCGCTGAGCGCCACCGGTTACGAGCCCGATCGTTCCAGCCATGAAGGCATGCCATTCTATCCTTTCGATCGACATCTGCCCTATGGCTTCACCAAGCATCTCACCGAACATGAATGTCTCAAGGCCCATGCCGACGGCCTGAACGTGGTGGTTGCTACTTCCTGCGCGATCATCGGCCCCCACGATTATGCGCCATCTCGGATGGGCCGCGTACTGATTGATTTCGCGCACGGCAATCTGCGCGCCTATATTCCCGGAGGCTTCGAATTCGTATCCGGGCGAGATATTGCCGAAGGGCATGTTTTAGCGATGCGGCATGGACGCTCAGGGCAGAAATATATTATTGGCACAGCCTACGCCAGCGTGGATGATCTGATGGCGCTGTTCCGGGAAGTCACCGGCCGCCCATTGCCTCGGCTGCGGATGCCGCCGTTGCTGATGGCCGCGCTGGCCGAAGTGACCGACAAGACCTGGTATCGGATATTTCCGAACCTGCCTAGGCGTTTCACGCCGGCGGCGGTGCGCTTGCTTCAGATGCGCCGGCAGGCGGACCACGACAAGGCTAAACAAGAATTGGGCTACCAGCCCACCCCATTGTCCCAAGCGGTGCGGGAAGCTTACGAAGATTTCGTGCGCAGGGGCTTAATCGTCCCCGGCAAGTAAAGTACAAACGCATCCCTGCTTAACCGCGAATCGGAGTTCCGAAGATGAACAACACTCAGACAATAACTCCGCCCCCCGCCTTTGCGGAAGCCAAGACTTCCCGGCAAAAGGCACGTGCCGCCGGCATGGACCCTGATCGCTGGTATGTGGTGGAACACGACGGCGTCGTAAAAAAAGGCCAGGTGAAGGAGGTCATTTTCTGGAACACCCCCATTGCCCTTTATCGCGGCGAAGACAACGAACTCGCGGCCGTAGAGAACCGCTGTGCGCACCGCCAGCTCAAGCTCAGTCAGGGCGCGGTGGACAAGTGCAGTTTGCGTTGCGCCTATCATGGCTGGGCCTACAATAGGGAAGGCTGGCTGGAGGATTACTCCCACGACAGCTTCGGCAAGCCGCTGATCAAGAAACAGCTGCGGACTTATCCCGTGCAAGTCCGCTACGGCCTGATCTGGCTTTTCCCTGGCGATCCGGAACGGGCCGCCGAGCACAAGATACCGGAAATACCCGAACTCACCGGGGATAACACGTGGGCCAGCTTTGCCGTGGATTACACTTGGCAGACACATCATTCGATGGTGATGGAGAATATCTGCGATTTCTCCCATGCCTTCCTGCACCGTAAATACAAGCCTTTCATCGACGCCAAACTGACTCATCACGAGGCCGATGACGATCGGGTTTACCTGACTTATGATACCTATATGGCCGGCGGCCGGATTTCCGGGCTTTTCGTTGATCGTAACCGGGTCAATACCCGTTCCATCGAATTGTGCTACGAGTATCCCTACCAATGGACCAACACCGGCGGCAGCATCAAGAACTGGTCGTTTATGCTTCCGATCAACGAGCGGACCACCCGGGTGTTTTTCCTGTTTTATTTCGATGCGCTGACGATTCCGCTGCTTTCGATCAAAACCCCGAAGTGGCTGACTCAGTGGGTGCTGAATATCGCCAAGCCTCTGGTGTTCAAACCGATACTCGATCAAGACGGTGTCGCCCTGGAAGCCGAGATGTTAAGCTATGAAGCCTACTGGAATGCGCCGCCTATAGAACTGAATCCGGTCGTGCCGATGTTCCAGCGTCTCAGCACACGCAAGTGGGAGGCGTATCTGGCCAGAAAGGAGGCGGCTCAAGCTGCTTCAACGAATTGATTTACAACATTTCTGATTAATGAATATCACCCATCGCGCCGCCAAACTCGCCGAATGCTTTGCCCGAAACCCTTGGAAGATCTTGGGATTAGCCTTATCGCTCTCGGTTTTGGCCCTCTGGGCGACAGTGCAGCTCCCGGTCTACACTTCGCGGCAGGCGCTGCTGCCGCAAAACACGGACGTTGCGAAGCGCTTCAACGCTTTCCTGAAAAATTTCGGCGCCGCCTCCGATCTAATGGTCGTATTGGAGGGAGCGCCCCGTAGCGAACTGGAATCCTTTGCCAACGATCTGGCTGCCAAGCTAAGAGCGGAACCCGAGATCGGCCAGGCGACATCCCGTCTTGACATGGCATTTTTCCTGGACCATTCCTACCTACTGATGCCGGCCGAGGGTCTGGACAAGTTGACTGCGATGGCGAAACGGCCCATTCCGGGCGGTGGATTGGAAGAAAATCTGAGCAAAGCGTTGAGTTGGGCCAAAGACCACCCGCCACTGGGCGGGACCGACACCGACCTGCAAACCGCCGAAGCCGGCTTGAACCTGGCGGCGTTTTTCCTGGAAGAGTGGCAGCGCTGGCTGTCCGCCGAATCAGCGCCCGCCGCTTTGGACTGGAGCCGGCTGCTGGCCAAAAACGGGGCAGGGGGCATGGCTGATGGCTATTTTGCCTCGCGCGACGGGAAGATGCTGTTTTTGTTCGTCCACCCGAAAAATGCTTCCGGGGATTTCGAGTATCTTGGCCCCTTCGTCGAGAAGGTCAAGCAGGTGTCGGCGGCATTGTCAGGACAAGCCAAAGCCGCAGGCCACATTCCTCCTACCGTGGGTCTGACCGGGTTACCCGCCATAGAGTATGAGGAGTACGTCAATATCCGCAAGGATATTACCCTGGTGATATTCACCTCCGCAGGCCTGATAGCCGCATTGATCTTGTTGGTGGTCCGCAGCGTACGCTGGGCCGTGCTGATTTTCATCCCGATGGGACTCGGCGTGCTGTGGAGTTTGGGCCTGGCCCTGGTCACCGTCGGCCATCTGACCATCATCACCGCCGCCTTCATCGCGATCCTGTTCGGCCTGGGTGCGGACTACGGCATCTTCACCTCCTCGCGCATCGCCGAGGAGCGGCGGGCTGGCAAGCCTTTGGTGGAAGCCATCGGAGCCGGCATTGGCTCATCCTTTATCGCGGTGCTGACGGCGGGCGGTGCTTCGTTGCTGATTTTCGGCGCCCTGGCCACGGTCGACTTCCCCGGTTTCGCCGAACTGGGCCTGGTGGCGGCTAAAGGCGTGCTAATGATCCTGATCAGCACCTGGATGGTCCAGCCTGCGCTTTACGCCTTGCTGCCGCCTAAATTGAAAGAGATTAACTCGGCAATCACGCAGACAGTTCCGGCAGGACTTGGGAAATACAGTGGCAGGTTCCCCAAGCCTGCCGCAGTGGCTCTGGTGATTCTGGCCATAGGCTGCGCTGTCTTCGGCGGAGTAAAGGGTCTCGGTATCCCCTTCGACTACGACCTGCTGGGCATGTTGCCTAAAGATTCCCAGGCGGCCTATTATCAACGCCGTATGGTGGCGGAGAGCGACTACCAGGCTGAAGTCATCATTTTTACAGCCAAGGACATGGCCGAGGCCCGGCGGATTACCCGTGAAGCGGGCAAGCTCAACACGATTGCCCAGGCGCAGTCGTTGACCAGTCTGTTTCCTGAGGACAGCGGCGAACGTCTCCACAAAGCCGTGAGCATCGGCGAGTCGTTCGCCCGGACAGACTACTCCAGGCAGGTCGCTGCACTCGACCGGGCGGGCTTGTCCGAAAAATCATTTGAGTTATTGCGGGCAGTGCTCGAAAACAGCACCCCCATTATCGACGAAGCCCAGGAGCAGGCATTTTCCGCCGGACATTCCAAACTGGTCGAGAGTTTGGAGAATGTGCGCGGACAGCTTTCAGACATTTCAGCCAAACTCGCCGCCGATGGCGAACAGGGCAGGGTGCGCACCGAGAGCTTCTTGCGCGCCTTACTGTCCGGTGCGGATACCGGGCTCAAAGTCATCGACACTTGGCGGCAGGCCCAGCCACTTTCCCCTGAACAGTTGCCACCCGCCCTGCGCGACCGCTTCTTTGGCGCAGACGGCAGCATTGCGGTCTATGCTTTCCCGGCAAAAACCGTGTACGATCCCGCCAACCTCGACGCATTAATAAAAGACGTATATAGCATCTCGCCCGACGCGACCGGTTTTCCGACCACGCACCAGGTGTTTTCCAAGGCTGTGGTGGACGGTTTCACTCGCGGTACGCAGTTGGCCCTGGTGCTGTGCCTGCTCTGGATTATGGCGGCGACGCGCAGCGTGCGCGGCTTCGCGCTGGCGGCGCTGCCCTTGCTGATCGGCGGCGGCTGGATGCTGGGGCTTATGGCCCTGGGCGGCATTCGCTACAATTTCGCGAATATCGTCGCCTTGCCTCTCGTGATTGCGTTGGCGGTGGATTACGGCGTGTGGTTCAGCTATCGCTGGAGCGAATTGAAGGGCCACTCACCCTTAGAAGTCAGCCTGGCCGCCGGCAAGGTGATCGGACTGGCCGCGGGCACCGAGTTGGCCGGCTTAGGCGCCATCACCCTGGCCAGCTACCAGGGGGTGTCCTCACTGGGCATCAGCATCACCCTCGGATTGGTGTGCTGTCTGACCGCAACCCTTATCGTGGCCCCGGCCATCGGCCAATTATTGGATTCCAGGAGAAAACCATAATGCGAAAAACCTGTCTTATTATTGCCAGCCTATTGGCTTCCATCACCGCAAACGCCGCGCCCAATCCCGAAATGATCGTGGTGTGCTATCCCGGCGGCCTCGTTAATGTCAAGGACGCCAACGAGGCGATGAGTTCGATGCTGCGGGTAGTGGAGCGCGTCGGCCAGTGGCAGCAGAATAGCTTCATCAGCTTGTTTACCGCAAAATCGGACGAATGCAGACAACGGATGGCCGAAAAGCATCCCAAGTTCGCGATCACCTCTTTGGGTCTTTATCTGGAACTGCGCAGCCAACACAACTTGGTGCCGGTGGTCCAGCCCAAGATCAAAGGCCTGACCAAAGAGCGTTACCGGGTGATGGTGCAGAAGGGAAAGTACAAGAGCCTGGACGAGCTGAAAGGCAAATCCCTCGGCGGCACGGTATTGGAAGAACAATCCTACATCGGCAAGATCGTTTTTGCCGGGAAATATGATCCTGCCAGTTTCTTTGTCCTAAAAAAATCCAATCAAGCCATCCGTGCGTTGCGCGCATTGGACAAAGGGGAACTGGATGCCGTCATTTTGAGCGAGCAGCAATTCGGCGGACTCGGTTCGCTGCATTTGGAGAAGCCGCTTGAAGCGGTCTTCACGTCCGAGGAAATCCCGCTGATGGGCGTGGTGGCCAACAGTACTATCACGACCGCGGAAGAACGCGCCCGCTTCAGCAAGGCGCTGGAGGGGATGTGTGCCGATACCGAGGGGAAAAAACTGTGCGAGCTGTTCGGAGTCGAAGCCTTTGCCGCCGTGGACCCGGCTGTGTTCGAACCGATGATCAAGCTGTGGGATAAGGGGAGTTAAGATTTTGCGTCACACACGATTTTTTGCGGCCGTTTCGATGCTGGCATTTGTTACGGGCTGCGCCGGGCTCCAGAGCGATCATGTTCGATTCGATCGGCATTCCGATTGCCCCAAGCAGACGGCAGATGAGATCTCCGCCAAACAAAGCCTGCTCGGCCCATTGAGCGACACCCATACCCTGGAATGTGCGCTGACTGTTCTGCGCGACAGCCAGGATATTGCGCTGCTGCGGACCTCGCTAGGCAGCCGCCTTTGCCTGCATCTGGCCGAGCGCGAAACTAACCCGGAAAAACGCGAAAAGCTGGCCGCCGAAGGCGTGGAGCTTGCCGAAACCGCCCTGACGCATAAGGGCGACGAGGAGGGGGCAGTGCATTATTATCTGGCGGCCAACCTTGGCCTGGCGGTGCGCGAACACATCACCGTGGCCATGAAGAACCTGGGTCGGCTCGAAAGCGAGATGAAACAGGCGCTGGCCTTGACTCCGGACATCGATGACGGCGGTCCGATGCGTCTTTTGGGCGCGCTCTATCTTAAAGCCCCGGCTTGGCCCAATGGCATTGGCGATCTCGACAAGGCGCTGGAACTGCTGGAAAAGGCGGTCAAGGAACATCCAGGGCATCCGCTGAATCATCTGTTTTATGCCCAAGCACTGTGGGGTGAGGGTGACGAGGCTGTTCTAACCCAGGTAAAAGCTGAATTCGCGCTGGGAGAGAAGCTGTTGGCCGAAGGCAATTGGGGACACAACAAAGCGGCTTGGAAGAAGGAATTCGACGAGTTTCGACAGGAACTTGGAGATGCCGCTCCGGCATACCCGTAATAATTGCCGCAAATCCTGAATAATTTGATTTCGCTGATGGTTCGACAGGCTCACCACAAGCCTTGGGCGGGCAAGGACTTGAAACGGCCGTGTTGGTTAATCAATGGCATTGGCCCATGTCACCGCAAAGGCGCTTAAAAGACTTGAGCATTTTGTCTTTCAGTAACTTCCGGCCGATGATGTGTTTGACATCGCTGGCTATGCCCGCCACCTGGTCGGTATAGCTGTGCACCTGCTGAAAGACGACCGTACCGTCGCGATAGGGCAGGCAGCCGGTTATCCACTGGCTGGAATTGTAGGAATGCGGCGCATAGAATTCACGGGTCAACACCAAGATGCCGCCGTTCCAATCCATACTGATGCGGTGTCTGAGGATGACCGCCGGACGGCTTTCGACTTTTTTTTCGACCCAGGGGAAGGCTTCGATCGCTCCGGTCGGCAAAGGTTTTGGGTACTCGATCCATGCCTTGTGCAAGGCGGGAAAGTAACGCGCCAGGATGACGCTGGCGTTTGCGGCCCGACGGAGTTCCAAGGAAGGCTTGGAATCCGGGCCATCCTCCCGAACATAAGGCGCTATCGCAGATGTTCCCCCGCGCCGATAGGCTTCAAAGCGCCGGAACAGAATCTCCCGGTAGTGCTGTAAGACCGCGCCTTCAAAGAATTTATGGGTTTGCTTGAGAGTTTTGATGCTGTCGATTTCGGCGGCAGACAGATTGAATTCGTCGCCCGGCTCGACATCCGATAAGGCTTCCGCTTCTTCTCTGGACAGGACGACAGGCGCCAAGGAAGCCGAACCGCTGTGCTCTTTCAACAATCCGTACGCCGTGATATCGACGTCTAGCGGATCAGGGTTTTGCTGCCGCAAATGTTCGGCTACCTTGACTAAAGGAAGAGGCAGAAGCCAAGCGATGCCCGCCGCAATCTCATCGTCACTGCCTTCGTTTAAGGCATAAGCGACGGGTTGACCTTGCGCTAGTTCGGCAATCTGCCCTTGATCCATCCCCAACACGCCCAACACCTCCTCGGTTTTGGGCGGGTCGGCGAATGCGGGAGTTCCGGGTAGGATAGAACTGATGCCCAAAAGCCAGGCGAGGACGACGGCATGATTCGGTTTTCGTTGCATCGGGCGTCCCCTGGCGGCAAGCAGTTGCGGGTAGATAGCCAATTCGGCTGATTCACGGAGTTTAAAATAAAATTTGCTAATTTGGCGTCGAAACCATATCAGATACTTAGAGTCTGCTCAGTAAATCAGCCGGCGTAACTCCTAGGGCGATTACACAGGTCGAACCTGAAGTGAAGAAGAAAATAACCATTTCCGGGCCTGTTTAAACAGTTCTATAAAACCAGCGTAGCCGATTTTACCAAGGGCAAAAAAGATCCTTTGCAGGATCAGCAGATTCATCACCAAGAAGATGCTGTTGATCCAGGCGAATGAGGTATCTGCTCGTTTGGCCCGGATGTAATTGAGCCGATAGCCGTTCTTGCCCTGGCCAAATTTGCCTTCGATGGGGATGAGCTGCAAATAGTCGTTTCTGCGCTGGGCTTTCTGCTGTTTTAGCTGCTCTCGGTTGGCGTCCGTCATTTGTTTCGGACGCCCGAGCGGCTTGCCGGCAAAGTGGATGCCGCGTTGCTTGAGATCATCGCGATTTGCGCGCGTTCCGTACAGTGGATCAGCCAATACACGCTCCGGATAGTGTCCGTGCCGGTTGCGGTAGGCTTCGACTTGAGAGACCAAATCCAGCCCTTCATGAAAGGCATCCCAGCGCAGATGGTCAACATGCGCCAAGCCGTCACCGGTCAGACTGACACTCAGCTTGGCGCCAAATTCGACCGGCTTGTCTTGTTTGCCGCGCACGATCGGCCGCACATAAGGCTGGCTGATGCTGACGATACGATGATCGCAGCGGCGTGCCTGGGCTTGGTACATCTCCCATCGCTGTTGATACAGCTGCTGAATCACCCAATTTGCCTTGCGGGGCCGGTTCAACTGGCTGAGGCGCCGGTGCCTCTGGCTCAATCGAAGGCTGCTCATCCAGGCTTTCGGGTGGTGGGGTTGCTGCGGCGGTCCGGGCTGGCGTTTTTTCTTTTCACCCTCATGCGCGTCAATGACGGCGCGATGGAATGCAGCAAAGACCGCGGCTCCCTTGCGTTTGCGGATGTCTACGAATAACGAGGGTGCAAACGGTTCGGCCTGTTGATAACCCGGCAGGCCGACAAAGTATTGCAGATACGGATTTTCCTGGATTTGCTGCACGGTCTCCATGTCGGAAAGACACAGCTTGTGTTTGATGATCACGGCGCCGATCACTAAGCGCGCGTCTAATGACTCGTTTTTCGTGCACTATTATACCTAAAAAATGGCTTATTTAATATTATTATCTAATGAGTTATAATATCCGAGTAGACTCTAATTAATTTTTTATTCTAAGATTTAAACCACCAGCTTTAGCCAGTAAACTTTGGCTGAAATAATGAAGGATAGGGGCTATGGAATATAGATATGACAGCCATATAGTATTTCAGATCGAGTATCATTTTGTTTTGGTGGCCAAATACCACTATGAAGGTCTTGCGAGGCGAAGTAGCGGATCTGGTCAGGGGGCAGGCAGACCTGTGAAGCATTGAAATTCGAATATTCCGGGGTGTGGTGAGCAAAAATCATGTGCATATTTTAGTCAATGCACCACCGACGATAGCGGCGAGTGAAATTATTCCGCTTGAAGAATTCCCGCATTTGAAAAAGCGTTAGGGGCAACACTTTTGGGCGCGATGTTATTTTTGCGCCACAGTTTGGCAGATGATGGAAGAGATGATTAAACAGTATTTGGAGCATCATTTTGAACCCAAGCCAAATGATGATTTTAAAATGTAACCCGATTAAGACGCGTCGTTCAGCAGACGCGTATCCGGACTTTCATTCCGTTACTCGAACTCACCGGTTTTTAGCCGGTGGATGTTAATTATTTTAAGCCCGTAGAATTCAAAAATTATGCATAAAGATCAGGTATTTAAAGAAAAAATACAAAAAGTTTCGGATTTTGAATTCGGTGCAACTGTTGCCAGTGTATTTGATGACATGGTGAACAGGTCGGTGCCTTTTTACGGAGAAATCCAGCGTATGATGGCAGAACAAGCGGCTGATTATGTCAAGTCAGGCACAGATGTTTATGATTTGGGATGCGCTACTGGAACGACATTAATCGGCATGAATACTTCAATAGAGGAGGATATTCGTTTTATTGGTATTGATGACTCTTCCGAAATGTTAGCTAAATGTCAAACCAAGCTGGAAGAGGCTGGGTTAAAGCGGCCTTTCGAATTACGCGTTGCAGACTTAAATGAAAGCCTAGAAATTTCTAACGCTTCGGTAATAATTTCGTGCCTGACTTTACAATTTGTACGTCCCATCAATCGAAAAAAATTGTTGAAATGTATTTTTGATGGACTGTACAGTGGTGGTGCATTAATTCTGGTGGAAAAAATATTGGCGGAAGACAGCGCTTTTAACCGCGACTTTATTAAATATTATTATAATTATAAGCGGCGTAATGATTATAGTGAGATGGAAATATCACAAAAGCGCGAAGCTTTGGAAAATATTCTTATCCCATATAAACTCAGTGAAAATATTACTTTATTGACGGAAATCGGTTTCGCGCATTGCGAAGTGTTTTTCAAATGGTATAATTTTGTCGGGCTACTTGCGGTGAAGAAATAATGATGATTCAAATAGGGAATTTCTTTTTTAAATATAGAAACTGGGTGTTTATTCCTCTGTATTTAGCGCTCTTTATACCGTCTCCTGAGCTAGTAACTATTGAACACCATAATTGGGTGATGTGGACAGGATTATTTATCACTATTTTGGGGCAAGGAGTTCGATGTGCAACCATTGGTTTGGCATATATTGAGCGCGGTGGTAAAGACAAAAAAGTCTATGCATCGAATTTAGTGACGGAAGGGGTTTTTGATCACTGTCGGAATCCATTATATGTAGGGAATATCCTCAAATTGATCGGCATTGGCATACTGGCTAATTCATTGCTTTACATTGCGGTTTTTATCCCCGCATTTTTGTTTATCTATCAGTCTATTGTTCTGGCCGAAGAAAATTTTCTACGTAGTAAATTCGGCAAGGAATTCGACGCTTATTGTCAGCGCGCAAATCGCTGGATTCCAAGGTTCTCGGGTCTGTTTTCGACATTTAACAGCATGAATTTCAGGTGGCAGCGTCCTGTGGTAAAGGAAAACTCCTCCGTTTACGTATGGTTAATCGGTATTGTGTTGGTCTTATTATACAAGTACCCAGAACTTACTAGCCATGAAGTGCAATTACGTAACCAATTATTAATGGGTATATTATCGATACTTACAGTTATTTATTTGGGTATCCGCTATCTGAAAAAATCTGGAAAACTCCAAGGTCTGTAATATTAAATAGTTAATATTTTTTATGTGGAGGATTCCGATATGGTCCTATAGTTATGTTAGCCTGACAAAGTTACCTATACCTATACCGATGCCAATGTCGATAAGCCAAATAAAATATCGTTGCCAAAAATAGCCAGGCTGCGATTAAAGGCCCAACCAAACCATCGTAACTACTAACTAAATACAAATACGGCGAGCTATAGTTGGTATTAAAAAAATCTTTACTGAGTTTAATCTGCAATACCCAACTGGCATGAAACCCAATACATAAACCTAAGCTCTGTTTTATTTGCGTACGGACTACACTTAAGAAAATTCCCACCATAAACAAGCCCAAAAACGCGGGAAGTACCGCTGGGTTCGTCCATGCCCTAATGGCTTCACCAAATAACATAAAACTGCTTTTCAATGTGATATATTGATAGGGGATTTTGGTCGAAGTTTCTAAAAAATGCAAAGAGCCATAGTAGGTTGAACCTATTACAATTGCAGCCCATGTCGCCATTTTTTGCTGTAATCCTGTCAGCAATACACCACGAAATATAGGCTCTTCCACACAAGATATTAATAAGGCTAAAAATAGAGAAATACTGGTTTTTCTCACAACCATTTCCAGGGTCCATGTCTTAGTTTGATCAAACACATGTACTTCTAAGAAATACAACAGCCACAAAACTGGCAGCAAGGTCATAACTCCAAAAGCTAATCCTTTAATTAGCTGCTTAAAAAAAATGCTCGTAGGGGAAAATCCCAATTCTGTCCAGCTTAGTTTCAAATAGGTACGTAACGGGAAAATGCTTAAAACCAGTAGTACCTGGGTAAGTTTTTTAATCATTTTACTTAGCGGCCATACATCACCAATTGCCATTAGTATGAAATAGCTGAGTACACAGGAAATCGTAGCCAGTGAGAATAAAATGGCGAGAGGAGTCAGGGTAGCAATAAAATAGCCAATAAGTAATGATTTACGCAAAATTCCCCCATAACATTTGCAAGTCAGTTAAAGATACTAGGGTTGTGATTTCCGTTATTATAATTGTTTTTTGTCTAACTTAGCGATTTATGAAGGCAATAAAGCCAGGCTTGTGTCGGTTATAGATATGATTGCGTCAGATCAAAATCGGGTCTGTAGTGAAAGTCGTGGCCTATTTCGAGATGGTAGGCGACAGCCTCTGGTTCTGGTGGTATTTGAAGATAAACAGGTTTTTTCCATCTGTTTATTTGCGATTGGAATGATTTGGGGATGCTAAAAGGCGCTGCATTCAAGCGATTGCCAAGCGCCTTGGGCGATTGACGGAAATGAGTTTGCCCGATTTGAGTTTTTGACGTAGGCTGAGCGGGGTTATTTGCGTTGGCTGGGCGGAGTCGAAGCCAACAGTTCGCTTCGACTCCGCCCAGCCAACGATATATTTGCAATAGACTATCGGCTCATTCTTTCTCAAAAATCGCCTGAGTCCCTCAATTTAATCCTGACTGGCCGACTTGCCTTTTTTCGAGGTCGATGACATGCGTTTTTTGCTCTTCGCGGCCTTCTTGACCTCCGTTGAGGATTTTCCGGAGTGGTCGCTGAGTTTCGATATGTTCAGCCGCTGTCCCGCGACCCGGATGTTCTTCAATTCCTGGAACAATTCCTTCGGCATGCCGGACGGCAGTTCGACCGTGCTGTAATCGTCCTCGATCTTGATCCGCGCAATATGTTCGCCGTCCAATCCGGTTTCGTTTGCGATCGCGCCGACGATGTTGCCGGGCTTCACCCCGTGACTGTGGCCGACTTCAATCCGGTACATTTCCATGTCGATGCCGGACACCGTGTCGGGGCGCTTGCCTTTACGCTCGCGTTTCGGGCTCTCATCTGAGCGCGGCGCGAAATCTTCCCGGTGTTCCTTCGGTTTTTTCGGCGGTTGCTGCATCAACAGCGGCACGTCGCCCTGAACCAGCTTGGCCAGCGCGGCGGCGATTTCGATGGCGCTGACATTGTGCTCCACCTGATATTGCTCGAGCAGTTGGCTGTAGAAGCTCAATTCCTCGGCCGCCAGCGTGTCGGTGATGTTTTGCTTGAAACGCGCGATGCGTTTGTTGTTGATCACCTCGGTCGAAGGCAGGTCCATCTGCTCGACTTTTTGCTTGGTCGCTTTTTCGATGTTGCCGAGCAGTTTCCGTTCGCGCGGCGCGACAAACAGGATCGCATCGCCGGTCCGGCCCGCGCGGCCGGTCCGGCCGATACGGTGAACGTAGGATTCGGTGTCATACGGAATGTCGTAGTTGACCACGTGCGTGATTCGGTCCACGTCCAGGCCGCGCGCGGCCACGTCGGTCGCGATCAGGATGTCCAGCTTGCCGGATTTCAGATTCGCGATCGCGCGCTCACGCAACGCCTGCGACATGTCGCCGTTGATCGCGGCGGCCGAAAAGCCGCGCGCTTCGAGTCTTTCGGCCAATTCGACGGTCGCGGTCTTGGTTCTGACGAAAATGATCATGCCGTCGAAGGTTTCGGCTTCGAGGATGCGGGTCAGGGCGTCCAGTTTGTGCAGGCCGCTGACCACCCAAAAGCGCTGGCGGATGTTTTCGGCCGAGGCGGTGGTGACTTTGATCGTGACTTGTTCAGGTTCGGTCAGGTATTTTTGCGCGATCTTGCGGATCGGCGACGGCATCGTTGCCGAAAACAGTGCGATCTGGCGGTTTTTCGGGGTTTGGTCGAGGATCCATTCGACATCGTCGATAAAGCCCATGCGCAGCATTTCGTCCGCTTCATCGAGCACCAACACGCTCAACTTATCCAGTTTCAGCGTGCCTCTGCGCATGTGATCCATCACCCGGCCCGGCGTGCCGACGACCACATGTGCGCCGCGACTGAGCTGACGCAATTGCGAGCTATAATCCTGGCCGCCGTAAATCGGCAGCACATGAAAGCCTTTCAGATGCGCCGCATAGCGCTGAAACGCCTCGGCGACCTGGATCGCCAGTTCACGGGTCGGCGCGAGCACCAAAACCTGCGGGTCTTTTTGTCTAAGATCAATGCGGGACAGAATAGGCAATGCGAATGCGGCGGTCTTGCCGGTACCGGTTTGCGCCTGTCCGAGTACATCCTTGCCTTGCAGCATAAAGGGGATCACTTGCGCCTGAATCGGCGAGGGATTTTCATAACCGACATCCTTCAGCGCTTTTAGCACCGGCTCGATAAGCGCTAAATCCTGGAATGAGGGTGATGAAGGAACAGCTTGGGTCATGAATTTACCTGTACAAGGAGAGGGGCGTTGCCGCCAAGAAATGTCTATATAACCGCTCATTCTATAACAATTTTAAATTGCTTGCAGCATTTCAATGATTTGCGTCTTTGGCGGCGCCGATAATTACCAGCTGAGTTTTGCCGAGTTGCTTGGTATAATGGGCAAATATTCCTAATATCCATATTTACCGAGGGAGTTCATGATTCAAGGTAGTATCGTAGCGCTGGTCACACCGATGTTTGATAACGGCGCGGTTGACAAGGAAAGCCTGAAAAAATTAGTCGAGTTTCATATCGAGGAGGGCACCGATGCGCTTGTCGCGGTCGGCACCACCGGCGAATCGGCAACCCTAAACGAAGACGAGCATTGCGATGTCATGGCCTCGGTGGTCGCCTATGTCGATGGGCGAATCCCGGTGATCGCCGGCACCGGCGCCAATTCGACGAGCGAAGCGATTCACCTGACCCGCCGCGCGAAGGAGATCGGCGCCGATGCCTGCCTGCTGGTCACGCCTTACTATAACAAGCCGACTCAGGAAGGTTTGTTTCTGCATTATCAGGCGATCAACGACGCGGTCGATATTCCGCAAATCCTTTACAACGTGCCCGGCAGAACCGCCTGCGACATGTTGCCGGAAACGGTCGGCCGCCTGTCCAAATTCAAAAATATCGTCGGCGTCAAAGAAGCGACCGGCGACCTGTCCCGCGTCCAAAAAATCCGCGCTCTGTGCGGCGATAATTTCGCGCTTTACACCGGCGACGATGCGACCAGCCGCGAATTTTGCCTGTTGGGCGGCAACGGCAGCATCACCGTAACCGGCAACGTCGCGCCGAAACTGGTCCATCAAATGCTTGCGGCCGCGATGGCCGGCGATGCCGAGACCGCGCTCGCGATCGACGAGAAATTGACCGGCCTGCACAAGGCCTTGTTCATCCAGTCCAATCCGATTCCGGTCAAATGGGCGGTCGCCGAAATGGGACTGATGCCGCGCGGCATTCGCCTGCCCCTGACCTGGCTGACCCCGGATTGCTTTGAGACCGTGCGCGCCGCGATGCGCCAAGCCGAAGCCATTTAACCCACGATGAATCATCGTAAAAAGCAACTTTTGCTGATCACGGCGGCAACGCTGAATCTATCGGCGTGCGGCTATATCCAGAGCCTGTTTCCGGACAAGGAAAAGGACTACCAATACACGACCGAAATTCCGCCGCTGGTCCTGCCCGATGACTTAAAAGCCGGCGCTGCCGCCGATGCCGTCGAAGAGCCTTCGTTGCAGAAGGCCGAACCGGTAAAAGAGGAAAATCAGCCTGCCTCAGCCGAGACCGAGCCGGCGGAGAAGGCTCCGGAGGCGGCCGAGGACACCGAAACAGCCGGCGCGGAAGCCAAGAGCGATCACCCCGAAGCCGAGCCCGAAGCATCCGAACAAGCCGTGCCGGAAGCACAGTCCGAAGCCACGGATGCAAAAAAGGATTCCCAACAGGAAGGCACGCCGGTCGAACTGGTGCGTTTCTCGGATGGCGAGCGCCGCCTGAGAATCGCGAGTTCGCCCAATAAGGCCTGGCATTTGGTCAGTAAGGCGCTGAGCCGAAATTCGATCGAGGTGACCCAGCGCGATCAGGATCAGAAGCTGTTTTATGTTCAGTACTATCCCGAGGCGAGAAAAGCCGAGGACGGGTCGCTTCTGGATGAGGCCATCTTTCTGTTCAAGGGATTCGAGGCGAACGAACAGGAATATTTGCTGAAGTTGATCGCTGTCGATGACAAGACCGACCTTGCGGTCACCGACAAGGATTTGAATCCGGTCAGCGATGAGGCCGCGGTCAAGCTGTTACGGCTGTTGGGCGGCACCATTCAAGGCAAATAGGATTCCGTAGATACGGGTCTTTTATTTTTTCGGGGAGAGGAAACGGCTTCATGCCCGTTACCGTGAAAAATTCCTTCCACTCGCTTTTTAATTTCAGACTATCGATTCATGTTAATTATCCCAGGTCCTGTTGCTCTTTCCGACTTCCGTATCACCAAACTATTGGCCGATTTAAAGGCCGTCGAAACGGCTATTCAAGCCGTGTCGGCGCGCTTCGTGCATTTCGTCGATCAGCAAGGGGATTTGGGGGCCAGCGAACACGCCATTCTGCAGCAGCTGTTGGATTACGGCTCAGGCCCTGCCGAAGCGGCCGGCGCTGGCATTCGCCTGCTGGTCGTGCCGCGTCCCGGCACGATCTCGCCGTGGTCCAGCAAGGCGACCGAAATCGCGCAGCGCTGCGGCCTTGCCGCGGTCAACCGGATCGAGCGCGGCATCGAATATACTCTCCAAGCCGGAGCGCCGTTGGCCGAGGCGACACAACGGCAATTGGCGGCCTTGCTGCATGACCGGATGACACAGAGCGTTGTTTTCGGCGACAGCGCCCCGGATTTATTCAGCCAGCACGCGCCGCAGCCGTTGCAGCGCGTCGCGATCATCGAGCAGGGCAAACCGGCATTGCTGCAGGCCAATCAGAGCCTGGGCCTGGCCTTGTCGGACGATGAAATCGACTATCTGGTCTCCGCCTTCGAAGGCCTGGGCCGGAATCCGACCGATGTCGAACTAATGATGTTTGCGCAGGCGAACTCCGAGCATTGCCGGCACAAGATCTTCAATGCGAACTGGACGATAGACGGCGTCCAGGAAGGCAAGACCCTGTTCGGCATGATCCGCAATACGGCGCAAAAGAATCCGGACGGCATCCTGTCCGCCTACAGCGATAATGCGTCGGTGATCGAGGGTTTCCACAACCGGGTTTTCCGCCGCGATCCAGTGAGCGGTCTTTACGATTATATCGAGGAAGACGCGCACATCCTGATGAAGGTCGAAACGCACAATCACCCGACCGCGATTTCACCGCATCCAGGCGCCGCGACCGGCTCCGGCGGCGAGATTCGCGACGAAGGCGCGACCGGCCGCGGCTCGACCCCGAAAGCCGGCCTGAGCGGGTTTTCGGTGTCGCACCTGAAAATTCCGGGGTATCAACAGCCGTGGGAAGAAGATCACGGCAAGCCGTCGCGGATCGCCTCAGCGCTCGACATCATGCTCGAAGGCCCGATCGGCGGGGCGGCATTCAACAACGAATTCGGCCGGCCGAATCTGGCCGGTTATTTCCGCAGCTACGAACAAACGGCGCCGGGCGCAGATAAAAACAGCTATCGCGGCTATCACAAGCCGATCATGATCGCCGGCGGCCTGGGCTCGATCCGGCCGATGCTGGTCAACAAGCAGCCGATACCGGCGGGCTCCTTGATCATCATCCTTGGGGGACCTGCGATGCTGATCGGGCTCGGCGGCGGCGCGGCTTCATCATTAGCCTCGGGCGAAAGCTCCGAAGATCTCGACTTCGCCTCGGTGCAGCGCGAAAATCCGGAGATGCAGCGCCGTTGCCAGGAAGTGATCAACCACTGCAATGCGCTCGGCAATGATTCACCGATCGTCTCGATTCATGACATCGGCGCGGGCGGGCTGTCGAATGCGGTGCCCGAAATCATCCACGACTGCGAGCGCGGCGGCCGTTTCGAACTGCGCAAGGTGAACAACGCGGACATCGGCATGTCGCCGATGCAGATCTGGTGCAACGAGGCGCAGGAGCGCTATGTCGTCGCGATCAGGCCCGCATCGCTCGAACAATTCCAGGCCTTCTGCGAACGCGAGCATTGCTTGTATGCGGTGATCGGTGTCGCGACCGACGAAGAGCAACTGCGGCTCGACGACAATCTGCTCGGCGACGCGCCGGTCGATCTGCCGATGTCGGTGCTGTTCGGCAAGCCGCCCAAGATGCACCGCGATGTGCAGCGGCAGCAGGCCGCTTTGCAGGCGGTTAATTTAAACGGCATCGAGATCGGTGAAGCCGTCAAGCGCGTGCTGTCGTTCCCGGCGGTCGCGGACAAAAGCTTTTTGATCCATATCGGCGACCGTTCGGTAACCGGTTTAGTCGCCCGCGACCAAATGGTCGGGCCCTGGCAGGTGCCGGTCGCCGATGTCGCGGTGACCGCGGCAGGCTTTCATGCACACACCGGCGAGGCGATGGCGATGGGCGAGCGGACGCCGCTCGCGGTGATCGACGCGCCGGCTTCCGGCCGCATGGCGATCGGCGAGGCGATCACCAATATCGCGGCCGCTCCGATCGCCAAGCTCAGCGACATCAAACTGTCCGCGAACTGGATGGCGGCGGCCGGCTTTCCGGGCGAAGATGCGGCCTTGTTCGACACGGTCGAGGCGGTTGGCATGGAACTCTGCCCGGCCTTGGGCATCGCGATTCCGGTCGGCAAGGATTCGTTGTCGATGAAAACGGTCTGGAAGGACCGGGACGGCGAAAAAACGATGACCGCGCCGCTGTCGCTGATCATTACCGCGTTTGCGCCGGTTACCGACATCGAGAGGACGCTGACGCCGCAATTGTGGAGCAATCAGCATGGCACGGTGTTGATCTTGATCGATCTCGGCCAAGGCAAAAACCGCCTCGGCGGTTCGGTGCTGGCGCAGGTTTACCGGCAGCTCGGCGATACGAGTCCGGACCTTGACGACCCGGCCTTGCTGAAAGCGTTTTTCGCGGCGATCCAAAGCCTGAATGCCCAGGGTAAACTTTTGGCCTACCATGACCGCGCGGACGGCGGTCTCCTGGCCACGGTCGCGGAAATGATCTTTGCCAGCCGGATCGGCGCTGAGCTGATTCTGGATGATCTCGGCGACTTGTTGCCGGCCTTGTTCAACGAAGAATTGGGCGCGGTGATCCAGGTCCGGGCCAGCGAAGCGGACGATGTGCTGTCCATCTTGAAACAGGCGGGGCTGGGCGAGGCAAGCCACCTGATCGGCCGCGTCGTCGAACGCCAGCAATTGACCGTGATCCATGACGGCCGCGTCGCGTATAACGCTACGCGCGCCGACATGCAGGCGCATTGGTCCGAGCTCAGCTATAGAATGCAGGCGCTGCGCGATAACCCGGATTGCGCCAAACAACAGTTCGAACGCATTCGTGACGACAACGATCCGGGGCTGAACGTGAAGTTGACCTTCGACGTGAATGCCGATGTCGCGGCGCCTTTCATCGCTTCCTCCGCGAAGCCGAAAGTCGCTATCCTCAGGGAGCAGGGCGTCAACGGCCATGTCGAGATGGCGGCCGCGTTCGACCGCGCCGGCTTCGCGAGCATCGACGTGCACATGAGCGACATCATCTCGGGACGCGTCGATTTGTCCGCTTTCAAAGGTCTTGTCGCTTGCGGCGGCTTCTCCTACGGCGACGTGCTCGGCGCGGGCGGCGGCTGGGCCAAGTCGATCCTGTTCAATCCCCGCGCGCGCGATCAATTCGAAGCGTTTTTCAACCGGCAGGATACTTTCGGCCTGGGCGTCTGCAACGGCTGTCAAATGATGTCCGGCTTGAAGGACATCATTCCCGGCGCGGAATTGTGGCCGCGCTTCCTGCGCAACCGTTCCGAACAATTCGAGGCGCGGGTCGCCTTGGTCGAAGTGCAGCCGTCGCCGTCGATCTTTTTTAGCGGCATGGCAGGTTCGAGAATGCCGGTGGCGATCGCGCACGGCGAAGGCCGCGCCGAGTTTGCGAACGGCCATGCCAAAGCGCTTGCGGCGCAAATCGTCGCCTTGTCCTACGTCGACAACACCGGCGCCTTGACCGAAAGCTTTCCGGCCAATCCGAACGGCTCGCCGCTCGGCATTACCGGGCTGACGACCCTGGATGGCCGCTTCACGATCATGATGCCGCATCCCGAACGCTGCTTCAGGACGGTCCAGAACTCCTGGCATCCGGACGACTGGAACGAATACGGCGCCTGGATGCGGATATTCAGGAACGCCAGAGTCAATGTCGGTTAAAATGAGATCGGCTTGGTCATGATTTAATTAATGGTCGCGGCGGCCGTTCGGCCGCCTTGCTCCATTCGATTCGGGAGAGGGTTATGGATGCTTCAGCTAAGTGGAACTATCTAAAGATTCTGGGACTGACCGCTTTGGCGGCCATCGTGTTTTTCCCGGATGTCTTTTTCGATTTGACCACTACTAGTCTGCATTACTTGTTCGAATGGCTGCTTGAACTCTCCCATCTGTTGTTCGAGGGGCTCGAATCGGTGCTGGATCATCTGATCGAGGGCCTTTTCGAAACCGATTTACACTCGACGCAAACGATCGTGTTTTACATCATAGTGGCGATCTTTGCTTATCCCTTGTATTGGCTGGGGCGTTCTTTCTACCGCACCTTTCGCCGATGCCAACAGGCATGGCAGCACTTATGGGCCGAGCATCAATTCAACCCGATTGAATATTGGCGGGGCCTAAGCCTTTTTGGAAAAATCAAACTGGTCTTGATTCCTTCGGCGGTCATCTATCTGTATGTGATGTTTTTCGTTTGACCGGCGTAAAGACCGGTTTCATAGAGCCGATGAATCGATAGAGTATCCGGATGCCGAACAAAACTGCCAGCAGCACCGCGAATATCAAGGGATTCGTCAGGTCTTTCTTGACCAGCCAGGCATAATGCACCACGCCGCCGATCGCGCTCAGATAAACCAGGCGATGCAGCCAGCGCCAGCGTTTGCCGCCCAGGCGTTTGATCATGCGGTCGGTCGAGGTCAGCGCCAACGGGATCATCAACACAAAGGCCGGAAAGCCGACCGTAATGTAGGGACGTTTGACGATGTCGGCGGCGATCGCGCTCCAGTCGAAAAACTGGTCCAAAACCAGATAAGTCAAAAAATGCAGGCTGCCGTAAAAGAACGCAAAGAGGCCGAGCATTCGCCGTATTCGGATCGGCCAGTTCCATTTGAACAGCAGCCGGAGCGGCGTCGCCGTCAGCGACACCAGCAACAGAGTCAAAGTCCAATAGCCGGTGGTCCGGGTGATTTTTTCGATCGGATTCGCGCCCAACGCGTCGAGACAAGCGCCGATCACCAACTTGATCAACGGCAGCAACGCCAGGAAAAATACGCCGGTTTTTATCCAGGCCAAGCGTTTAGTGTGCAAGTTTTTATCAGTCATGCCTGTTAGAAATATTTTTTCAGGTCCATGCCGGCATACAGGTGCGCGACTTGTTCGGCATAACCGTTGAACGGCAATGTCGGGCGCTTGAGGAAGTCGCCGATGCGCCTCTCCTTGGCCTGGCTCCAGCGCAGATGCTCCACGTCCGGATTGACGTTCGAATAAAAGCCATATTCATTCGGGCCGGCCTCGGTCCAGCTGGATACGGGTTGCGTTTCGACGAAGCGGATTTTGACGATAGATTTGGCGCTTTTGAAGCCGTATTTCCAGGGCACCACGATGCGTACCGGCGCGCCGTTCTGATTGGGCAAGACTTCGCCGTACAGGCCGACCGTCAGCAGGGTCAAAGGATGCATCGCCTCGTCCATGCGCAAGCCTTCCCGGTAAGGCCAGTTCAGCACGGGCGAACGTTGCCCCGGCATTTGCGCGGGATCATGCAGGCTGATGAATTCAACGAACTTGGCTTTGCCGGTCGGCTCGACCCGCTTGATCAGCTCGGCTAAGGGAAAGCCGATCCAGGGCACCACCATCGACCAGGCTTCGACGCAGCGCAGCCGGTAAATCCGCTCTTCCAAGGGCGCCATTTTCAGGATTTGGTCGATATCGAAAGTCACCGGTTTACGGACTTCGCCTTCGACCGTAATCGTCCAGGGCCGCGTTTTCAAACTGCCCGCATAGGCCGCAGGATCGTCCTTGCCGGTGCCGAATTCATAGAAATTATTGTATTGCGTGACCTTGTCATAAGGCGTCAGCTCTTCCTTTTCGGCGAAATTTAAAGACTTGGCGGCCGTGAGTTTTTCGCCGGCTAACAGCTGTCCCGGCCACAGCGCGGCGGCGGCCACTCCCGCAGTCAGTTGCATGAACTGACGCCGAGCCTGATAGATGTCGCGTGGAGTGATCTCGGAGGACTTTATTTTTGGCGTCGAGAAGTTCATTGCTTTAGTCTCCTGCGGTTTGGGATTGAATCATTGTAGCGAGATGCCGTTCGAGTTCAATCAATTTCCGATAGGGACGGAGATTTATTTCATCATTCGGCTGCGTGCGTTCGGATGTCTCTTCGCGCTGCTCTTGCGCGGATTTATAATCTATTACTATATAATAGATTCTTTATAGCGTGCAGCTATACTATCCTCGAAATCGATTCCAGGTTGTTGTCCGGCGCGGCTGAACTGCGGCCATCAGATTCTGCGACAACTTGAGTCGCTAGGTTCAACCGCCGGATGCGGAAAACCGCATGTCCGGTGGTGCGGGAGAGGTGATGGACGCAATCCCGTCACCCCGATTCGATCGGTCCTCGCAAATGATACGCGAAGCGTATCCCACTGGATTAAAGAAAAATGCCGGAGGGTAGGGCGGATTCGCCGAAGGCAATGAAGGCAATCCGCCATTTCGAAGGCTCTGTCCGGTCCCTGCGGATTGAAGTTGAACGATCAACGCTGCAGTAAGCGAAAACACCAAACTCTGCGACATGATCAAATCTCCAGACAAAAAAAATCCGGCGTGAAGCCGGATTTGAAAGGAGGATTTATTGCTAATTGGCTTAAGCAATGGTCAATATAATATATGAATATACTAATATATGGAATGTGACATATTGTCGCGCGTGTCAGGTAGTCGTAGAACATTTCGAATTCAGAAATAGGCTTCTCTAAAATGGCCCGGTCAATGGCAACTGAGAAATAGGAAGTTATTTTTGAGCAAATCCTAAGGTCCTGCTACGGCAGTATACAGGTGCCATCACCACCGTCGCGGACATAATAGTCGATGGATACATAGCCGTTGGCTGCAGAGATAACATTCGGGCCGGCGCTCAGAAACACAGGCGTATGGGGGCGGGTTGAACTGAGCTGTGTCAGCGCGACGCCATTGACGGAAACATTGAGTATGTAATTGCCATTATCAACCAGGTGTACATACGGTTGTGCCAGACCGGTGGCTGGATTCAATGCACAACCGGGGGTCACTGTCGCGTATGACTTATCACTTGCGGCGTATTCGAGTGTGCCGTCGGCGCTGAACGTATTGGCAGAGGTGTCTGGAAGGTCACACATACCTGGCTGTACATTGAACGCATAGCTATCGGCTGTTTTTTTACTTAGCGCCACAACTACCGTGTTGTCACCATCGGCGAGCCATACTTTGGCGGCCGGATTATCGGCTGTGACAGTTGCCATTGGTTTTTGGTTGAGCGACACGCTGGCGCTTGCCTTAATGGTCGGGTTATACAGACCAGCTTCTACTACCGGCGATAACATGCTTTTGGTTGGGTCGGCGGGGTCGGCGGCGCATGTCACCATGCTTGATGCGTATGTTTTGCCGCTTGCTCCGACTTGCTCGGTAGTAGCCGCCCAAACCGACGCGTTTAGTGCCATAACAGCCACAGATGCGGTTATTCCCGAGGATAAGATTTTTTTGCTTTGCATACTGAAACACGCTCTTTTATGGAAAAGTATTCAATGGAACCGTGAAGCCGTGACTGTAAAGCCCAGCTTTATTTTCCTATAAAATTTAATTTATCTTATGAAGTTAAATTAAACCTTAAAAACTTAAGGTAAATTCAGGCTGGATTAGCAACATCATTCAGTCGGGCAATCAGCTCGTCATGCGCATCCTTAAACACCGTGAAAACGGTGCGTAATGAGGCTTTCAATCGGATTCTTTGAGACAACATGGCATTCCCTGTTTGGAAAAGTAGTATATTTCCTATTATCTGATAATAGAATCTTATTAAAGCAAGCTTTCTCCCAATCAATTATTCGTGATTTTATCCGCACCGGCTCGCAATCCATTTTCGCGGGCTCACTTTAAATGCAACTGTAGGACGAGCCAGATTTCGTCTCATTTAGGTCTAGGCTTTCATGCCGGAATGCCTCAATAATCTAAATTTAACCCTATTGATACACGAAAGATGTCTCAGTGGCCCGTCCCGTAAAGGTACACTCCAAAGAAACGCTATTTTTCGCGCCCGCGAAAGAGGCCGCTAGCGAAGTGTTTTCGATAGAATAATAGGAAATATTTGGTCTGAATATGGAGGAAATTGAGCATGATGAACTTGAGCACCAGTAGTCAGACGCATATTCCACATGGTTTCGAGAGTCGCCTCGGGTTGATGTAAAACCATAGTCAGTTGTATTTTCGGTCTCCAAAGTACGTTCTTTAAGTGAGCGCCGTGATAATCCGCAGAGCGTGTAAGCATTACCGTGAGAGCTAGTCCTTTTTCTGTGCACTTCAGATCGGTTTCTACCTGATGTGAATCCATAGAACCCAGCACGGGGCCTAGAGCAACGACGACTAATTTTTTTATTCCTTTTGGTGTTGAAGTCGGTAGTGATGCGGCTACTGTTTCTATTGAGGGCTTTTTGGGCGGCGCATCGACAAATATCACCATCTCTGATTCCGCTGAGATATTGATTGATTGGACCTCCGCCTTGACACATGCTTTTACGGCTTCTTGGGCATTTGCGTTAGCTTCGAAGAGACTTAGGCAGTAAATGAAAGCTACCGTTGGGAACCTAAATCTACATTTCATAATATGCACCCAAATGTAAAGGACATAACAACAATACGCTTGATCCGAGAGTTGCGTGAAAAAATGCTGCGTGCCGGGTTACCCGTTTAATGTCCACTGCTGAACCGGAATAGTTGCAGGCAATGTGAGCCCGAAGAAATCGATTGCAAGCCCATGCGGATAAATGCAAGCTTAGTTGCATTTAATGCGAGCCGGGACGGATTTTCAGCGGCAATTATTTTGAGCTGAAAAACGTGATAATTGCAAGCCCGGCCTTTTTCAAACGCAAGCCGTTACACATAACGGCATTAGGGTAGGGCAAATAGGATGAATACCCTGCCCGATAAACAGCTACCGAGAAATCAACACTGCATTAAATTGAATCACCGGCTCGATATCGGTGTAATTCGGCATATCGCCCTGGAGCACGTCGGCGTGAGGCGTGAAAGCCGCGATGAAGTCTTCAAGCGAGTCGAACAGGAAATGGCACATCGCGACATAGGCGGCTTCGCTGCCTGGAATGACGCCGCCGAGGCCCTGTTCCACGGAAACCCCTTTGAAACCCGGATGCGCGCCCAAGAGGCCAATGGACATCGGCATGTGCGTTTCGGCATAGTATCTCAGATCGAACCGGCTGCCCGGAGTGTTTGGGTAGAGGATGCTGATTTTTATCATTGTTACGGGCTGGTTATGGGGATAAATGCTTGTTGATCACGGATGGCAGCTGCTTCGGCGATTTAATGCGTAATTGCTTATTGACATTGAAACGTCCGAACACCACTTCAATATCGTTGCCCGTCACCCCAAATTCTTTTGCCAGGAATCGAACCATATGGTCGGTTGCCCGGCCGCCAACCGGCGCGGCGGTGACGCTCACCTTGAGTTGATGGCCTTTGGGCTTGCCGATGGCATCCTTGTTTGCGCTCGGCGTGCCGAGAATATTCAGCACCAGGATATCGCCATCCCAGGCGCAAAAAGAATCTATCGTCAGGCCTTTGCGCCCGGAGTTGCCTTCGGACTTTGCTTCAGACTTTGATTTTGTTTTTTTCGGTTTTGCCACGGAGTTCGGGGTGTGTAGAAATAAAATTTCGGAGGGACTTGAGTTGGTCCCGCAGGGCGCGAAGTAGGGCACGCTTCGCCTACTATTTTCAAAAGTTCCTCCGCTTTACGGACTTAGTCTTTTTTGTTTTTTCAAAAGTTTCGTTAAATCAGGCCACAAAAGGCACGCGATGCGTAGGCTTCATGGCAAAAAAATAACAGGGTAGGGCGGATTCGCCGAAGACAATCCGCCATTTCGGAGCCTGTCTCCGTTCTCGGCGGATTGCTGGCGCGAATCGGCCCTACAGTCCTAGTCTTTAAGTTCTTCCCGACTTGGCAACAATACTTATTTTCCCGTCACCTTCCAGGTAGCATTCCTTTACCTCTGTAATTTCTTCGATTCCTTGCTCTCTTAATTGGCTCATGAGCTCTTCTTTCGTTATCATTTCCTTCTGCAAGTTTCGCCGCATTAACACGCCATTCTCTATCAGTAAAAGTGGCTTCGGTCTGACTAATCCTTGAAACGCAGGGAATTTATACGCCAACCAATCCAGGGCATAGTTCCAGAAAAAAATTGTTCCGACAAGTACTATTCCTTCCGTGATCGACTCATATTTACTGCCCAAAGCATTTTGGGCTGCATCTGCTATCAGCACCACCACAAGCAGATCAGCTATTCCGATAGAGCCTGTATCACGGCGAAGAAGACGCAAAAAGAAAAATAACACAAGATAGATGATCGTACCTCTTATCACTATCTCTATCAGACTTAAAGTTGGAATGAAGATTGAGGTCCAATCTATTTCATGCATATTTATATATCTCCTGATTTAGTCTTCTGATGCCTAACGTCGAGCTAACGGGACGAAGCAAGCAACGCATCCACCCGGCATAGTGCAGTGGCGATAATCTGACACGATAACCTCCGAAAAAATACATTGCGACGGTACGAAACGTTGTAGGGTACGCAAAGCGTACCTTATAACTTACCGCCGGACGGGGTTTGCAACCCCGTCCGTAACGTTTGGACACCGTACAGATGCACAAAACGTAAGCGACGGGGTTGCAAACCCCGTCGCGCCGAGTTGCTTACGCGAATCCGCCCTACGGTCCTAAAAGCTTTCCCAATTCCCATTAGGTGTATGGATATAGCCAGAACAGGAAGGAATAATAGGCTGATCTTCATAGTTTTCAACAACCAGCTTAAATTCCTTCATATGTAAAACTGATACTTTAATTTTAATATCTGGTCTGCAAACTTTTACCATCTCATAAATTTTACGTTTATGGCTTATAGGTACTCGTGCCCCTATAATAATCTCTTTAATTGATGATTTAAGTATATTCCAAATGCCAGGCCCCCACTTTGGAAAACCTTTCCTCATAGACGAGATAATCCTATATTCTTCCTCGTATTCCCATTCTTTAGCTTTCGTAAAGAACATGGTTCCATCACCATGTTTAGGGCGTTTCTCAATATATTCAACCTTTTGTATTGTTTCAAAAAGTCGATTTCCTTCACTGTTTTTTGGCGATTGTTCAATTAACAATTCAGTATCGAATCCAATACATATGCCTCGATGCTGATCGCCATAGTGGCTCCACATTAGCATTTTATTAGGATATGGAGTAAGACAAACTATGCCATGAATTTTCGAAATAGCTGATTGCATTGTTTGGTTTATCGACTCACCGACAGTATGAGGAAATGCATCTTCTTCAGGAAGTTCACTAACAAGAGTAGAACAGCAATCAAAAGGGTCATTAAATTCTACTGGTCTAGTAAATTTTATTTCTCCTTTTTTGAGGAGTCTTTTTAAATAAATGAAACCATCAGTAAAAAAGCCTGTTTGATTAAAAATATTTCCTCTGTATTGATATAGCATCATGAGATAAAAAATTTACCTTTAGCACGTGGAATATATAGCCAAGTATGGTAAGCATCGCGTACCATTTTCAAATCGTTCCGGTGAATCAAGTCCACAAAAGATACGCTGTGCTTACCCTACTATGGCCTACGGCCCTCCATCGCGATTTGCAATCCCTGCAAGTGCTGTGGCAGGCAAACTCGAAAATAGCGAAGCAAGCTTCTTTGGGCGAGCGATTGTATCCTCGACAATCTGATTAATTAGCTCAAATAAAGTAGCAGAGACCTGCTGAACATCTTGACTACTTAGTTCACCAGGATGTACCGCATTATTGCCTATGACTCGGACGATATCTAAGGCTTGCTGTATCTCAATAGGCAATCCTTTTTTTACTAAGGATTTGATGTCGTCATTAATATTTTTTCCTGGCTCACCAAGATATTTGCAAAGTTTTTGCACGCAGAGTCGGAGTAAAGCGGCTGATCCGCGCGGTGAATCTTGCATAATATTTCTTGCCTCATCGTAGTCAACTCGAATCTCAGGAGGCATATCAGGATGAGCAAGCGGAGTTGACTTAATGCTTGGATATATCATTTTTCCAAAGCCCGTCTTACTTTCAGGAGAAGATGAAGACTCAAGCCAATAAGAAAGTTTGCGGCAGTGAGAGCAGATAGCCGCATGGGCTTTTGTGACTTGCATGCCTCCATTAGCATAGAAGAGAGGGAACCAATTAATATGAGCAAACGCATTGCAATAAGGACAATTAAAAGCGGTGAGCTTAAATGTAGGCGACTTGTGAGACACGGTAACTCCTTAAGGTTCACTGCAACTTCTAATTCAAATTAGGATAAACAGATAGATGCAACTTATCCGCACTTACTCTCCCCACAATTCAAACAAGTCATACACCCATCCATCATCACCATCGCCTTGGTGCTGCATTTATTGCAGAGCACGGCCTTTTCGGGAAACGCCTGGCCTTCGGACGTTCCGTGCAGCGCTTCAAATTCGCGGCGTTTCTCGTCGAGCAGTTTTTTCTGGTGGTCGGTCATCGCCTCCGGCTTGATCATGCCGATGTGCTTCATGTGCGTTTCGATCGCATGGCCGATTTCGGCGACCAGCGACGGCATGAAGACGCCGCCTTTCTTGAAATAGCCGCCGCGCGGGTCGAACACCGCTTTCAGCTCTTCGACCAGGAAGCAGGCGTCGCCGCCTTTCCGGAACACCGCCGAGATAACCCGCGTCAACGCCAGAACCCACTGGAAATGCTCCATGTTCTTCGAGTTGATGAAGATTTCGTAGGGGCGGCGCTCTTCGTATTCGGTGCCCTGGTTCAGGATCATATCGTTGATCGTGATGTACAGCGCATGCTCGGACTGCGGGGTCTTGATCTTGTAGGTCGAGCCGACCAGAACTTCCGGGCGCTCGACGTTTTCGTGCATCTGCTCCAGGTCTTTAAGTTTCGTCTCGACTACGGCCTGTGCGGCGGCGGCTTTGTCTTCTTGGGTCAGCACCTTGTAGCCGACGATTTTTTTGCTGATTTTATGTGTCATGTCGGTATCCTCAATCAAAACTTGCCGTAGTAGCCTTCTTTCAACGCATCGAACAGGTTCGCGGCGGTGTGGATTTCACCGTCGTATTCGACCTCTTCGTTGCCTTTGAATTCGACGACATGGCCGTCTTCGAGCGTGAACTGGTAGGTGGTGTTTTCCAGGTCTTTTTCCTTGACCAACACGCCCTGGAACACTTCCGGATTGAAGCGGAAGGTCGTGCAGCCTTTCAGGCCTTTTTCATACGCATATTCGTAGATCGACTTGAAATCCTCGTAAGGGTAGTCGGTCGGCACGTTCGCGGTTTTCGAGATCGACGAATCGATCCATTTTTGCGCGGCGGCCTGAATGTCGACATGCTGTTTCGGCGTGACGTCGTCGGCGGCGATGAAATAGTCCGGCAGTTGCTGGCTCGGATCGTCGCTGTACGGCATCGCGTCCGGGTTGACCATCTCGCGGTAGGCCAGCAGTTCGAACGAATACACGTCGACCTTTTCCTTCGATTTCTTGCCGGCGCGGATCACGTTGCGCGAATAGTGATGCGCGAAGCTCGGCTCGATGCCGTTGCTGGCGTTGTTCGCGAGCGACAGCGAAATGGTGCCGGTCGGCGCGATCGAGCTGTGATGGGTGAAGCGGCAGCCGGTTTGCGCGATTTCGGCGACCAGGCCGGGTTCTACGTCGGCCAGTTGCTGCATGTAGCGGCTGTATTTCGCGTGCAGCACCTTGCCGGGAATCGTGTCGCCGATCTTGTAACCGTCCGCGATCATTTCCGGGCGCTTGTGCAGCATTTCGCCGGTTACCTTGAACGTCTGTTCCATGATCGGCGCCGGTCCTTTTTCCTTCGCCAGCGCCAGGCCTTCTTTCCAGCCTTCGACGGCCAGCACCTTGGTCACTTCTTCGGTAAAGCGCAGCGAATCGGCATCGCCGTATTTCATGCCGAGCAGGGTGACTGTGGAACCCAGGCCGAGGTAGCCCATGCCGTGGCGGCGCTTGCTGAAGATTTCATCGCGCTGCTTGGACAGGGGCAGGCCGTTGATTTCGACCACGTTGTCGAGCATGCGGGTAAAGATGCGCACCGTCTTGCGGTAAGTGTCCCAATCGAAATGCGCCTCGCCGGTAAACGGCTTGACCACGAAACGGGTCAGGTTGATCGAGCCGAGCAGGCAGCTGCCGTAGGGGGGCAGGGGTTGTTCGCCGCAAGGGTTGGTCGCGCGGATGTTTTCGCAGAACCAGTTGTTGTTCATCTCGTTGACCTTGTCGATCAGGATGAAGCCGGGTTCGGCATAATCATAAGTCGAGCTCATGATAATGTCCCACAAACGGCGCGCGGGCATCGTCTTGGTGATCCGGCAGGCGACCAGGCCGTCGTTGTTCGCGATGTAGCCGTCCTTGCCGGGCAGGTCGCGCCAGAGGACCTGCTTGCTGTCGCTCAAATCCAGCTTGTCGGTCTTGACTTCCTTCTCGGTGATCGGAAACGACAACGGCCAGGGCTTGTCGTTTTTGACCGCTTCGACGAATTCTTTGGTGATCAAGAGCGACAGGTTGAACTGGCGCAACCGGCCGTCTTCGCGTTTGGCGCGGATGAATTCGACCACGTCGGGGTGGCCGACATCGAAAGTCGCCATTTGCGCGCCGCGGCGGCCGCCGGCGGAGGAGACGGTGAAGCACATCTTGTCATAGATGTCCATGAACGACAAAGGCCCCGAGGTATAGGCGCCGGCGCCGGAGACATAGGCGTTTTTCGGGCGCAGGGTAGAAAACTCGTAGCCGATGCCGCAGCCGGCCTTCAACGTCAGACCGGCTTCGTGCACCTTGGCCAGAATGTCGTCCATCGAATCGCCGATGGTGCCGGACACGGTGCAGTTGATCGTGGAAGTCGCCGGTTTGTGTTCCAAGGCGCCTGCATTCGACACGATCCGGCCGGCCGGGATTGCGCCTTGACGCAACGCCCACAGGAATTCCTTGAAGTATTTTTCCTGTTTCGGCTTGCCGACTTCGACTTCGGACAAGGCTTTCGCGACCCGCTGATAGGTCTCGTCCATCGTCGCATCGATTGCCGCGCCTTCTTTGGTTTTCAGGCGGTATTTGGTGTCCCATATGTCGAGCGAGGCATCCTGAAAAGGAATTTCGGTCACGGTGTTGGGGATGACATGAAGAAGTGCGGTCATGGCGATCTCTCTGCTAAGGCGTGGGTGAATGGTGTAAAATGACGTTAAATCAGCAATTTAGGTGGCAGGTGGATTGCTGGTTAAATGTCTATATGTGGATAGTTGAGATTATATTAACACAACATATAGTGCTTAAAAGCAAAAAGAATCCAAAGTTAGAAAACACCGCGACAGAAAAAAACGAGCCCTAAAAAAAGGCTTTTAGAATCAAGGAGAGAGTGGAAACAGCTCGGATTCGGCTGAGATAAAAAACCATTTTTGCCTCCGCCGCCGGGGAAAAATTACCGCAGCGGCTGCGCTTCGAAAGAAGAAATCTTGATAAAGGGCTTGCAATAAAATTTCATTCGGTTATCATATTTAGATCACGGAGAGATGGCTGAGTGGTTTAAGGCAGCGGTCTTGAAAACCGTCGTGGGTTTGTAGCCCACCCAGAGTTCGAATCTCTGTCTCTCCGCCATTCATCTTATAAAAATCAATAACTTAGTTTGGTTTTTAGCATTCTACACCCCCAGTTTACCCACTAAGCGGCGCCGGATTTCGGCGGACAATGCCGGATAATCTATCCGCAATCATTGCAGTTCACTTTGAGCGCAAGCGTTGATTTCTGCCGCGAGTTGTTATTCTTCTATTCCCGGTAACACCCCTTTTTTATCCTTGGCAATTGCGACAGATCAGACTGATCGTCTGCTATTTTTGCTAGCCTTCCATGACGTTGCCTGCCTGTTTGGATGTGCCGTCAAGCGCTTGGGATTCCGGCAAAAATAACTTCCTAAATGTTGTCACCCGTTCGTGCTGAGTTCGTCGAAGCATGAACGGGTGACAGCATGAGCCGGGAATTTTCCGTCCATCCTTCGACCGATTCGACGAGCTCACGGCAGGCAAGCTCAGGACGAACGGAAAATTTTATCGGGAAGTTATTTATAACCATATACTTGGCTTATCTAAGGTAGATGCAAACCGCACCATCTACTTGATGGATGGATATTCACGCTATCCATTCCCGATCTTTCCTTAAACCATTGTCCCAATATTTTGTCTTAAGGGATTGTCCTATTTGAGGGGAGCTTGTTCCCTTCCATCCTAAGAACCTCACGGATATAACAATAAAATCGGCAAGGAGAAAATTATAACTTAACGATACATACAGAAGTGAGCATTATGAAAACGAAATTAGTCGTCATTGTTCAACCGACCAACAAAGGTTTAGCAAAAGATTTTTCAGCTTATTGTCCGGATATTCCCGGCAGCATAGCCCATGGCCTGACTGAAGAAAAAGCCCTGGCCGCCCTGAAAGAAACCCTCGCTCATCAAATACAAAATATTGAAGATCTCGGATTAGAACCGCCGAAGCACATTCGCAAGGTAAAAATCTTAGAAGTTGAAACGATCGAAACAGAACGGAATGTTTCGCATTTTGCACAATTAAGTCGCGTACATTAGCACGATAGGATGGACTGAGGTACGAGAGGCTCATCAATCACGAACGATGGGCTTTCTTCGTCAGAAATCCCTATATGGCCCTGGTCAGATTTCAACCGGCGCCAACAGGCCGAACAAAGCCGATGCAGAAAAGCCTTGACCGGTTTTCAGGGCTATGTAACACCAGTAATCAGGTGAAAACTTGTTTAGGGGCTTACGCCAAATCAGATCGTCATAGCGGCAAAGTCGCGTTTGGTTTTTTTCAAGAAATTAATTATCTGCGTCATCCCCCAATTCCAACCACATCGCGTTGATGATCGCCAACGCACAAGCCAGGCCTACGCCTAAAATCCACGCGAAATACCACATGCTACGCCTCCCTTAATACAGTGTATGTTCATTGCTGCGAATCTGCTCGACCGTCACCTTGCCGCGCAGCACCTTGTAAACCCATATCGTATAAGCCAAGACGACCGGCATCAGCACCACCGTGGCAGCGAACAATAATTGCAGCGTGTACTGGCTCGCGCTCGCGTTCCAGACGGTCAAGCTGCTGCTCGGATGCGTACTCGACGGCATCATGAACGGAAACATTGAGCCGCCCGCGGTCACGACCGCGGCGATCACGATCAGGCTGCTGACGAGGAAAGCCGCGCCGTGATGACGACCGGAACTCAACTTGACGACCAGCCACGCACCGAGCAAAGACAGCAGCGGGGCAAGCAGCAGTGCCGGATAGTGCCGGTAATTATCCAGCCACAAACCCGGTGCCTTGTCGACCGTTTTCGCCAATGGATTGGTAACGGCGGCAGGGTCGACGCTGGATACGATTTTGTAGCCGTCCACGCCCAGACCGACCCAAATGCCGGCCAGTACAAAACCGATCGCGAATGCCGGGCTGCTCCAGCGAATGACCCTGAGGGCGCGCTTTGCCAATTCGCCTTCGGTACGCCAATGCAAAAGCACCGCGCCATGCAAGGTAAACAGCACGACGCCGGTCACTGCGCAAAGCAGCGCGAACGGCTGAAATAAATCCCAAAAACCGCCTGAATAAAGGGAGCGAAGATCGCCGTCCAGCTGAAACGGCAGGCCCATGATCAAATTGCCGGCCGCGAGACTCAAGACGGTCGCCGGCACCAAGCCGCCGACAAACAAAGCCCAGTCCCAGGCGCTGCGCCAGCGCGGATCGGCGATCTTGCTGCGGTAATCGAAGCCGGCCGGACGCAGGAACAACGCGAACAACAGTACCAAGAGGCCGGTATAAAGTCCGGAGAAAAACGACGCATAGACCAGTGACCAGGCGCCGAAGCTGATGCCGCCGAGCGTGACCAGCCAGGTCTGGCTGCCTTCCCAGGTTGGCCCGACCGTATTCAGCAGGACCCGGCGCTCGTCATCGCTCTTGCCCAAAAACGGCAGCAGGATGCCGATGCCGAAATCGGCGCCGTCCAGCACCGCAAAACCGCACACAAGAAAGACCAGGATCGCCCACCAGATGATTCGCAGAGTTTCAAAATCAAACATGGCTGATCTCCTCGCGTTCAAAATGATAGCGTCCGGTATGCAGGCTGCTCGGTCCCAGGCGCACATACTTGATCATCAAAATCAGCTCGATCACCAGCAGCACCGTATAAAAAAGACCGAAACCCGCCAGGCTCAGATACAGCTGATCGACGCTGAGGCTGGAACTGCTCAAATGGGTCGGCAAAATCTCGGCGATGGTCCAGGGCTGCCGGCCGTATTCGGCAACCACCCAGCCCAGTTCGGAAGCGAGCCACGGCAGCGGAATGCCGTAAAAGGCCAGACGCAAGAGCCAGCGCTTGCTGTGCGCGCTGCGCTTGGCGTTGAAATAAAACGCCGCCGCAAAGATGAACAGCATAGCCACGCCGCACAGCACCATGCCGCGGAAACTCCAGAAGATCGGCGCGACTCTCGGCACCGAATGGCGGGTCGCGGCCTCGATCTGTTCTACTGTCGCATCGGTTACGTTCGGTGCATAGCGCTTCAGCAGCAGGCCATAACCCAGATTGGCCTTATGCGCCTCGAAAAGCGCTTTCGCAGGCGCATTGGTCTTGTCCTGGCGAATCAGTTGCAGATTTTCGTAAGCGATCATGCCGCTTTTGATCCTTTCCCGGTTGTTGTTCAGGATATCCTTCAGTCCGTGCACCGGCTCATCGATCGAGCGCGTCGCTATCATGCCCATCACCCACGGAAATTTGACCGCATAATCGGTGCGCATCGCTTCTTCGTCCGGAAAGCCGAATAGAGTGAACGACGCCGGTGGCGGCTCGGTTTCCCATTCGGCTTCGATCGCGGCCAGCTTGACCTTTTGCACCTCGCCGACGGTATAGCCGCTTTCATCGCCGAGCACGATCACCGACAGCACCGAAGCCAGGCCGAAACCGGCCGCAATCCGGAAAGAGCGCCTGGCAAAGGCCACATCGCGGCCTTGCAACAGATACCAGGCGCTGATCCCGAGCACGAACATAGAGCCGGTCACATAGCCGGCCGCGACCGTATGCACGAACTTGACCTGCGCAATCGGATTGAAAAACAGATCGGCGAAACTGGTCAGCTCCATCCGCATCGTCTCGTAGTTGAATTCGGCGCCGACCGGATGCTGCATCCAGCCGTTCGCGATCAAAATCCACAACGCCGACAGGCTGGTGCCGAGCGCCAGCAGCCAAGTCGTCAGCAGATGCTGCTCCTTGCTAAGGCGCTCCCAGCCGAAAAAGAACAGCCCAACGAAAGTCGATTCGAGAAAGAACGCCATCATGCCTTCAATTGCCAGCGGTACGCCGAAAATATCGCCGACATAATGCGAGTAATAGGCCCAGTTGGTGCCGAATTGAAACTCCAGCGTCAGGCCGGTCGTTACGCCCATCGCGAAATTGATACCGAACAGCTTGCCCCAGAAGCGCGTCATGTCCTTGTAAATCGGCTTGTCGGTCATCACATAGACCGATTCCATGATCGCGAGCAAAAACGATAGCCCCAGGGTTAGAGGCACAAATAAAAAATGATACAGTGCGGTTAGGGCGAATTGCAGCCGCGACAACTCGACGACTTCATCGGTAATCATTAAGGCTTCTCCTGATTGATTTGCGCTGGAATGACCGGTTGCTGTGCACCGAAAACTTTTCCGGCGACGACCTGCTCATTCATCGTTTGTTTATTTCCAGCAAATAGAAACCACCATAGCGCGCCGAGCAGGATAAACTTAACCAACAAAGCGATGGTTATTTCCCGGCTATACGCAGAACGGAAAGTCATTGGTGTTTTAATGAACCCTAAAGATGATTCATCGCGTTTCTTGCTCATGATCATGCTGTTCACTATTCGCGTCTTACAATAACATTCCGACTCTGGAATTGGCTAAGGGTTCGACGTATTCAGGTAAATTAATGAATCGGCTTATGATTTTTGCGTTACTGCCAAAATGGAGAATGAATGAAGGCGCAGATCCGCCGCTGCGAGGCGGGAAGCCAAGTAGTCCCCAGAAGCGATAGGGCTGGGCGATTTCGCGAGGCGTTGTTTGCGTAGTGAAATTGCAAAGCCATCCGCCATATTGACCTCGACTTGCTGGTAAATGCTTTTCTGAAAAACCAGTTACCAGCAAATTTACCGGCACGAATGCTGGTATGTCAATGAATCCTGTTGTACTTCGTTGGACATAAAAAAACCCGCTAAGCCTTGCGACTCGCGGGTTTTTGAACTTCTTCGGATATCTCCGAATCTTGAATTGGTGGAGGCGGCGGGAATTGAACCCGCGTCCGCAAGTACTCCGCCGTAAGGTCTACATGCTTGTCCCGCGCTTTTGATTTAACTGCCAGCTACCCGTCGGGCCAAGAAAACTGTCAGCGATTCCGTAAGGTTTTAGCGCCGCCACACCGGACGGATTTTGGCGCGATCTTATGTGAATGACCTCTGAGCGTCCCGCTTGTCCCGAAGGACATTAAGAACTCTGCCCGCATAAGCACAGACAGTCAGAGGAATGGAGGCTGTTTTTAGGCAGCGAGAGCCATTGAGTAGTTTTCGTCGTTTGCGAATACTTTTTTTCTGTAGGATTTACGAGGTGTACAGTCCTCGGCATGCACTTAAGGTTTCGCTACCCACGTCGAAGCCAGGTCGCCCCCTTAACTGTTTTACATATCAGTGAGATATGTTTTTCTTTCAAAAAATTCAATTCCTTGAAAAATTTTCTTAACGGGTTTTTTTCGATTCCGTTGCGCTTTTGCAAAACGTCACGGTAAAGTCGGAAGCTCCGTAAAGGAAGCATTATACATCATAAGGCAAAATATCCCTATAGCCTTCTCGAATGAGTCGATGCGAGGTGGGAGAGGTTTGCAGTTGCGACTTAAGGCCGTGTTCACAGGACTCCCTCGATCGCGCTTAAAAAGCACTCCCACATGATGAGATGCATCCATTGCCCATGAAATGCACGCGGTGAGAGCCTCATCATTATAAATTTGTAATAATCTTCTTGACGAATCTCGGGAATGCTGTAAAATGCCGGCTTCTAACGCGGAGCGGTAGTTCAGTTGGTTAGAATACCGGCCTGTCACGTCGGTGGTCGCGGGTTCGAGCCCCGTCCGCTCCGCCATCTCTCTTCTTCTATTGGGTGAGCATTTTGCTCCCCCTCTCCTTTTTTTTCTGTTAAGCAGTCATTTTTATTCCGGCAATGTCTTCGGATAAAGAATATCGATCAGCTTGGCGCAATTCGTTTCCAGTTCATTCCAGTCCTTGGGCATTTCGAGTCTTGCCAGGGCCGCTGTCGGCAGCAGTTTTTCGGCATCGGGCAGATTGTCTTCGTCGACCAGATCAGTCAAGAGTTCTTCGAAGTCCGGATTGTGTCCGACCAACAGGATGCGCTTTGTCGCGGCCGGACATTCGGCCAGCACGTTTTTGATGGCTTCAATGCCTTGGAAGTAGAGCCGGGGTTCCTGTGTCGGAGGCTCATGCAAACCGAGCGCGTCGGAGACCAGTTGCGCGGTGTTCAGCGCGCGGCGGGCAGGCGAGGTGATGATCAAATCCGGACGCGAGCGATGCTCGTGCAACCACTCGCCAAGGTGTTGTGCAGCGCGTCTGCCGCGGGGTTTCAACGGGCGGTCAATATCGGCGCATGCCGCCTCGCGGTCCGATTTGCCATGACGCAGTAACCATAATTCTCTCATCGTTTTTACCCTTTAAAATATAGATTCTTGCAATTTTATCGGCCATTTAAGGTCTAATGATAGGTTATGCCGGCTCGGTCTAGGCGTTTGCCTATGGCTGGCGGCGTCATTAAACTGTCATACAACGCTGGCAGTATAAGGGATTTATGCATTTTATCTCAAAACTGTTCCCGGGAACGATTAGGCAATGATGGACTTACGATACGAACTACCCGTGGGCCTGGCCGTCGATAAACTGATGGAGTCTCTCGGCAGGTTTGCCGACGTGCAGCTGGTTTTGCAGGAATATTGCCTGCGCACCTATTATGACAGCTTTGACTGGCGCCTGTACCAGAACGGCATTTTGTGCGAATTTAACCGCTCCAAAACAACTTCCGATCTGGTGTTGAAAAATTTGCAGAACGGCCGGTTGTTTGCGACGCTGGAAACCTCCGAAGCGCCTTCGCGAAATAGCCGCTTCAAAGCGGGCAAGGTGCGCACCACGCTGGAATCGTATCTGGAACAGCGCGCGCTGTTGCCGGTTTGTACGCTCGAATACGAAGCCTATCATTTATTATTGCGCAATCAAGATCAGCAGATCATCCTGCGACTGTTGCTCGAAGACTATGACCTGTTGAACGGCCAGCTGTCGTTTCAGACGGTCAGAGGCTTTCTGAAAACCGCGGAACAGATCGCCACGGCCCTGACCGAGGAACTCGGCATCAGGGTGCTCGATCGTCCGGTGCTGGAACTGGCGCTGGGCCTGGAAGGGCGCAAGCCGAACGATTACTCGTCCAAACTCAAAATCGTTCTCGATCCGGTCATGCGCTCCGATCTGGCCGGCAAACTGATCTTCAGCACCTTGCTGAAAACGATCAAGGCGAACGAGCAGGGCGTGATTGCCGATCTGGATGCCGAGTTCTTGCACGATTTTAGGGTCGCGGTGCGCCGTACCCGTACCGGCCTCAGCCAGCTCAAGGGCGTGCTGCCGAGCGATGTAAACTCTTATTTTACGGACTTTTTCTCCTGGCTGGGGCAAGTCACCACGCCGACACGCGATCTCGATGTTTACCTAGCTAAATTCGAAACCTACAAACAGCAGCTGCCTGCGGATTTACATGCCGATCTCGAGCCGTTTTTGACTTTGTTGCGGGACAAGAAGCTGAAAAACCAGCAGGATCTGGCCGACAAGTTGCGATCCCCGAAATTCCGGAAAGCGTTGGTCGAATGGGAGCAATGCCTGAAAAGCCAGGCCTATCCGAAATTGGCGAAAATGAGCCACATGGATATCAAAACGCTGGCCGACCGCCGGATTTGGAAGACCTACCGCCGCATCCTGGAGGAAGGCGGCGCGATTACGATCCATTCGGCGCCAGGGGATTTGCACGAACTGCGCAAGACCTGTAAAAAATTGCGCTATCTGATGGAGTTTTTCCAGAGCCTATACCCCAAGCTGCAAATCAAAAAGCTGATCACGCAGCTCAAAGGGCTGCAGGATGTGCTCGGCGACTTTCAGGATTTCGAAGTGCAGATGGACTTTATCGATCAATGCGCCAAGGATACAGAGAACGCGCTGCCTTCGCCGACCATCAATGCCCTGGACGAGTTGATCCGCCAACTGGCGGCGCAAAAAGCGCGCGCCCGCAAGCATTACCAGCCGGCCTTCGAAGAGTTCGCGATGACGAAAAATCATGCCTTGTTCAAGTCGTTGTTTGCGACGCATCGTTAGCATGCGCTAGCCATGGGGGAGCGCTTTTTAAGCGATTGCCCTGCGAACACGGCCTTTAGTCGCGGTTGCAAACCGCTCCCACCTCGCTTCGACCCATTTCGGAAAATTATTTTTGACCGAATGCTTTCTTACCCAAAGGTTGTTTTAAGCCCGTAGCAAAGCCACGACATGCGCGGCGACGCTCTTCGCCAGAGCCTCCAGGTTGTAGCCGCCTTCCAAAGCCGAAATCAGCCGCTTGCCGCAGAATTCGGCCGCGATTCCGGTCAACTCCTCGGTAATCCAGCGATAATCATCCTCGACCAATGCAATGTCCGCGAGCGGGTCGTCGCGGTGGGCGTCGAAGCCTGCCGAAACCAGCAGCAATTCGGGCTTGAATTTGCGCAAGGCGGGCAGGGCGATCGTGCTGATCTTGCGGCGAAATTCGGCGCCGTCGGTGCCCGCCATCAGCGGAATATTCACGATATTGCCGACGCCGGTCTCGCTGGGGTAACCGGTGCCCGGATAATGGGGCATTTGATGCGTCGACACATAGAGTACCTCGGCCTGGTGGGCGAACGCGGCTTGCGTGCCGTTGCCGTGATGCACGTCGAAATCGACGATCGCGATGCGCTTAAGGTGATGCCGTGTCCTCGCATATTCGGCGGCGATCGCGATGTTGTTTAAGAGACAGAAACCCATCGCGCGATTCGGCTCGGCATGATGGCCGGGCGGGCGCACCGCGCAAAAGGCGTTATTCGCCTTGCCGGTCATGACCTGATCGACCGCGTCGCAGACCGCGCCGACCGCGCGCAAGGCCGCGTTCGCGCTGCCGTGCGAGAGATAGGTGTCCGCATCGATGTATTGATGGCTGCCTTCGGCAATCGGGCGTAAAGTGCGGTCGATATGCGCCTGGCTATGAATCAGCCGCGCCTGATCCTTTTGCGCGGGGCCCAGCGGCGGCGATGTTCTAACTAGGTTGGCGAACTCGGGCGCCTGCAGCGCCTTTTCGATGCGGCGCAGGCGATCCGGCGATTCCGGATGACTGAAATGCGGTTGGTGCTTCAGAAAGTCTTCGTGGTAATAATAGAGTGTCGTCATAAGCCCTCGGTAGTCTGCAAGGCGGCGCAGTCGCGATGGTGCAGGACTTCATCGCAGTCATTCACTCATGTAGAATAACGGTTTTTATCAAAATAAAGCAAGAGGAGCCGAATGGCCTGGATATTGTTGTTTTCCGCGGGAATTGCGGAGATTATTTTTGCGTTGAGCCTGAAATTCAACGAAGGCTTTACCAAATTGTGGCCGAGCGTCGTGACTTGCGTCGCCGGCTTGTTCAGTTTTTATCTGCTGATGCTGGCGATCAAGACCTTGCCGCTGGGCACGGCTTATGCGGTCTGGACCGGCATGGGCGCGGTCGGCGTCGCGATCTTGGGTATTTTATTGTTCAAGGAATCGGCCGATGTCTGCCGGATCATGTCGATTTCACTGGTCATCATGGGCATCATCGGTCTTAAATTGACCGAAAGCCATTAATGCTGCATCTGATTTCGGCTTCGCCGATCACCGCGGCGGTATTGGAGCGGATCGATTCCGGCAGCAGCATCGTGTTTCTGGAAAACGCGGTGCTGGGGATTTTGCGCAATGGCCAGTTAGCCGGTCGTCTGACAGGGATGTTGGCCGACCACCATTTATATGCGCTGTCCGCCGATTTGATGATCCGCGGCATCGAGGCCGATCAAATCGTAGGTGGCATCGAAGTGATCGATTATACCGGTCTGGTCGAGCTGACCGTCGCGCATCCCTTGATTCAATCATGGAGTTGAAGGTGAACGATGTCGTGTTGGCGACGACCGATCAGGGTTTTCTGGTCAATGCGGCCGACTGGAATGAAGCGATCGCGGAAAAGCTCGCCGAGGCGAACCGGATCGAGCTGAGTCCCGCGCATTGGGAGATCATCCACTTCATCCGGGATTATTACCGGCAGTTCAAGCATCTGCCGAATGCTCGGGTGTTCACGAAGGCGATCGCGAAGGCGCTCGGCGAGGACAAGGGCAATAGCCGCTATCTGCATCAATTGTTTCCGGACGGGCCCTTGAAATATGCCTGCAAACTGGCGGGACTGCCGAAGCCGCCGACCTGTTTGTAGTCGAGGTGTCCGGGGGGGCGGGGACGGGATATTTATTCAGTCCGAAACGTTTGGCACGGGGTTTTAAAACCCCGTGCCGCTCAGTAAACCGGGCTTAAAAATCCTGCTTGAAGCGATGAATCATCCGCCGTTCCTTTTTGTTCGGCCGGTGCTCCGGGCCGTTGTGGGGCATCAGCGCGCGCATTTCGCGCTGCTCGATGATTTGTAGCTGGCGCTTGGCGTGACTTTCGGGATCTTCTTCGTACAGCTGCACCGCATCCTTGGTGGGGCGGCGCTGTGCGGAGAGCGCGGTGATCGTGATTTCCCAGTGCAGATTATCCTTGGTGATCGATAAGTGCGTGCCCGGCTTCACTTCCTTGCCGGGCTTTACGCGTTGTTCATTCACATGCACCTTGCCGCCGGCGATCGCTTCCTGGGCGAGGCCGCGCGTTTTGAAAAAACGCGCGGCCCACAGCCATTTATCGAGGCGGATGCTGTCGAGTTCGGCGGGCAATTATTGCACCATGTGTTTTTTCAATTCTTTCGGCAGCGAGAACACGACTTTTTCTTCGATGCCCGGCAGTTCGGCCGTCGATTTGCCGCCCCATTGCTTCAGCTGGTTGATCACTTCCTGCACCAGCACTTCCGGCGCGGAGGCGCCGGCGGTCACGCCGACGACGTCGATACCCTCGAACCATGCCTGCTTCATGTCGTGCGCGGTATCGATCAGGTAGGCCGGCTTGCCGAGCTGTTCGGCGATTTCGCGCAGACGGTTCGAGTTCGAGCTGTTCGGCGAGCCGACGACCAGGATCACATCGGCTTTTTTGGCCATGTCCTGGACCGCATCCTGGCGGTTTTGCGTTGCATAGCAAATGTCGTCCTTTTTCTGTTCCTTGATGCCGGTGAAGCGCGCCTTCAACGCATCGACCATGATCTTGGTGTCGGTCATCGACAGCGTCGTTTGCGTGACATAGGCCAGATTGTCCGGATTGTTCACTTGCAGAGTCGCGACGTCTTCCGGCGTTTCGACCAGATAAATGCCGCCGTTTTCGGTGCATTTTTCATACTGGCCCATCGTGCCTTCGACTTCCGGATGGCCGGCGTGGCCGATCAGGATCACTTCGCGGTCCGATTTGGCGTGCTTGGCGACCTGGATATGCACCTTGGTGACCAGAGGGCAGGTTGCATCGAAAACGGTCAGTTTGCGTTCCTCGGCTTCTTTTTGCACCTGCTTGGAGACGCCGTGCGCGCTGAAGACGAGGGTAGAGCCGACCGGCACGTCATTCAAATCTTCGATGAATACAGCGCCTTTCGCTTTCAGGCCGTCGACGACGGTGCGGTTGTGCACGACTTCGTGGCGCACATAGATCGGCGCGCCGAAGGTTTCGAGCGCCTGATCGACGATTTCGATGGCCCGGTCGACGCCGGCGCAGAATCCACGGGGGTTAGCGAGTACGATTTGCATATCTTGACTTCTGTAGTGGGTAAATATAGGGCTATTTTAACTCAACAATCGGTCCGAGACGACGATTCCATCATGATCGGCGTATAAAAAATGATCTTTTTTGAAATTGACGCCGGCAAAAGTGATCGGTAGATCATGGTCGCCTTGGTTTCTCTGATGGCTCTGCAAAGGGTGCGCGTGCAGCGCGCGGATGCCGATCGGGAGTTCCGCGAGCCGTACGGTGTCGCGGACGCAGCCGTAAATCAGCAGGCCCTGCCAGCCGTTGTCGACTGCAAGGCTGGCCAGTTCGAAATCGATCAGAGCGCAGCGGTGCGAGCCGCCGCCGTCGACGACCAGCACACGGCCTTCGGCTTTTTCCTGCAAGACGGTTTTGATCTGTACATTGTCCTCGAAGGCTTTCAAGGTGCTGATGCGTCCCCAAAATACGGGATGCGCGCCGTAGGACTTGAACAGCGGTTCGACGATCTGGAAATGCGCTTCCTGAGCATAGGCGTCGCAGAGACGGGCGGTGGCAAGGGTCATCAATTAAACTCCGGTCGGCTTCGTTTCGGTACGGGCTATGTTATAGTCTATCGGAAGCCTGGAGGCAATTAAATAGCTGATGTTAAACACGATAAATATCCACGAAAAATCCGAAAAGCACAAAAAAATGGATTTCGTGCCTTTCGTGTTTTTCGTGGACAATACGTAACATCATTTAATACAAGGGTTATCTTATGTGGATCATAGTATTCGTTGTCGCGCTGCTGTTTGTGTTGGGCAGCGCGTTGCTGTTATTGCGTTCGGCGAAGATTCCGAAAATCCCCTATCATATTAAACCCCAACCTTATCAAGACGAGGACGACGATGGGTGAGCAACGGTGTCTGTGGGAGCGACGCCAACGTCGCGACTAGAGTTGCTTAATTCGTGGTGTGGACATCGCTTCCACGAAAATTTTCGACTTTTTAGTGCGACCGCAGCGTAAAGGTGACCGGGCCGTCGTTGATCAGCGCCACCTGCATGTCGGCGCCGAAGCGGCCGAATTGTACGGACGGATAGACGGTTAACGCCAGCGCTTGCAGATAGCCGAACAGCTTCTGGCCGTGTTCGGGCGGCGCGGCCGAAGTGAAACTCGGTCGGTTGCCTTTTTGCGTATCCGCGGCCAAGGTAAACTGCGGCACCAGCAGCAGGCCGCCGTCGATGTCGCGCAGGCTCAGGTTCATCTTGCCCGCCGCGTCCGGAAAAATCCGGTAATTGATGATGCGTTCGAGCAGACGCTCGGCGTGTTTTTCGCCGTCTTCCTTTTCGACCGCGACCAGTGCCATGATGCCGGTATCGATCTTGCCGATGATTTGATGGTCTACCGCGACATGGGCGGTCGTGACGCGCTGGATGATGGTGATCATGGATGAGTCTTCAGGTGGATAGGCTAAAATAAGCGAGGGTTTGGGGCGATTTATGACGCCTGTTTTTTTCGCCTGTTAAGGACATTTATGCGGCGTATTGTAGCGCTTTTATTGTTCAGTTTGGCCTATGGGGCCAACGCGGATATTTACGGCTGGCGGGACAACGCCGGCAGCCCCCATTATTCCGACCGCCCGCAGACCGCTTCGGCGAAAGTGCTCGACATCAAGCCCGGCTATGGCTTTTATACGGTCAAAAAGGTGTTTGACGGCGATACGCTGGTGCTCGAAGACGGCCGCAAGGTCAGGCTGCTCGGCGTCAATACGCCGGAGATCGCGCATCGCAATCAGCCGGAACAGGCGGGCGGCGAGGAGGCGAAGCGCTGGCTGACCGGCAAACTGCAAAACCGCAAGGTTAGGATCGAGACGGATGCCGAAGCGGCCGATAAATACGGCCGGACGCTCGCGCATGTGTTTACCGACCAAAAGGACCATATCAATCTGCAACTGGTCGAACAGGGCCTGGCGGCGGTCAATATCTATCCGCCGAATCTGCTCTATGCTCTGAAGCTGGCCAAGGCCGAGCAGGGAGCCCAGAAAAAGCGCTTGGGGATCTGGGGCCGGCCGGAATACGATCCGATCCCGGTCGAGCGCTTACCCGCGTCCGGCCATTCGGGCTGGACAAGGATCAAAGGCCGAATCACTGATTTGCGCAGCAGCCGGAAGTTTGTGTATCTGAAATTTTCCGAAAAATTTGAAGCCAGAATAGAAAAAAAGGAATTGCCTCTGTTTCCGGATTTAAGCCGTTTTCCGGGCCAATTCGTCGAGGTGCGCGGCTGGCTGAACAAAAACAAGGGCGGTTATTCGATGCTGATCCGCCATCCGAGCGCGATCATCTCTGAATAGCGGAATTGATTCAAGCAATCGCAAGCGCCGCCGGCATGAAAAACTCGTTGACCAGCAGCGGCTGGTGCATGATCGCATAAACGGTTCTTCGGCCCCAGACTGGCGCCTGGATCGCGCCCCATTCCAATGCCGCCTGGCTCCAGGCGGCCGGTTTCAGCAGCGCGACCTGGAACTCCCGCCGTTCGAGGTCGGGATACGAAAAAATCACCTCGCCGAGCGGGCGGGTGCCGAGATGCGAGAGATTCCGGTGCGCGCACCGGATCGTGGCTTCCGGCAGGATCGTGCGGGCCAGGATTAGCGGCACGCCGTCTGCATGCAGCATCACTTCGCGGGTCAGACAATAACGGTGCTCCGCTTGATTCAGCAGTTTGCGTTCGCTCAGGAAGGGCGTCAGCTGGCGGTGGTATAGAATCTTGACCTTGACCGCACTGCCGTAATAGCCGCGCAGACGCCGGGTTAGCGAACCGGATTCGTAGGTCCAGGAGGCCACGTTTTCAGGCAGGGTGTGGCGGAGGCCGGGACGGTTTTCACGCCAGGTGGGTTCGCGGGTCAATAACAGGCTTTGGGTCGACAAACGGGATTAAACCTCGGCATAAGCGGTGGAAGCCCCGAGCCAGCGGTCGCACAGGGGCTGGATGGCGTCAGGTGCTTCCCTGAAGAACTGTTCGCCGATTTGCTGGATATTATCCAGTAAATCGGCATCCCTGGACAAATCGGCGATCTTGAAATGCACCGCGCCGGTCTGGCGCGTGCCGAGCACTTCGCCGGGGCCGCGCAGCTGTAAATCCTTCTCCGCAATCACGAAGCCGTCGTTGCTGTCGCGCAAGATGCCGAGCCTTTGGCGCGCCATCTCCGACAACGGCGCCTGGTACATCAACAGGCAATAGCTATCGCTGTCGCCGCGGCCGACGCGTCCGCGCAACTGATGCAGCTGCGACAGGCCGAGCCGCTCCGGGTTCTCGATGATCATCAACCCGGCGTTCGGCACATCGACGCCGACCTCGATCACCGTCGTCGCGACCAAGAGGTCGATTTGATGCTGCTTGAAGGCCTGCATGATCGCGTCTTTCTCGGCCGCTTTCATGCGTCCGTGGATCAGCGCGATCCTGACCGCGGGCAGCGCTTCGCCCAAGAGTTCGGCGGTTTTTTCGGCCGCTTCGCATTGCAGCGCTTCCGATTCCTCGATCAGGGTACAGACCCAATAGGCCTGCTTCTTTTGCGCGACCCAGCCCGAGATTTTGGCGATCACCTCGCCGCGGCGGTCGGCCGGAATCACGCTGGTCACGATCGGTTTGCGGCCTGGCGGCAGTTCGTCGATGACCGAAATATCGAGGTCGGAATATTGCAGCATCGCCAGGGTGCGCGGAATCGGCGTCGCGGTCATCACCAGCTGATGCGGGCGGATGCCCGACTGGCGGCCTTTTTCGCGCAGCGCGAGGCGCTGGTGCACGCCGAAGCGGTGCTGTTCGTCGATCACGCAGAGGCCGAGGTGAGCAAATTCGACGCCGTCCTGAAACAAGGCGTGCGTGCCGATCGCGATCGGCGCCGAGCCGTCTTTCAGCGCGGCCAGGATCTCGCCACGTTGTTTGCCTTTCAACTGCCCAGTCAACAGCACGACTTTGGTTTCGAAATGGCTGAACCAGTGGCTGAAATTACGGTAATGCTGTTCGGCCAGGAGTTCGGTCGGCGCCATCACCGCGGCCTGATAACCCGAGCTGATCGCGAGCAGCGCCGCATAGGCCGCGACGACCGTTTTGCCGGAGCCGACATCACCTTGTACGAGCCGCATCATCGGCTGGGTCTTGCGGCAATTGTCGGCGATTTCGCCGATCACGCGCCGCTGGGCGCCGGTCAACGGGAAGGGCAGGCGGCGGATGAAATGGTCGGCGGCGGCCGGGTCGCCGGCCAGAATAGGCGCCTCGCAGGATTGGTTCAGGCTTTTGGCCTGTCTCAGGCTCAGATAGTGGGTCAGCAATTCTTCGAACGCGAGCCGTTTCAATGCCGGATGACTGCCATTTTGCAGCGCGGCAGAGGCGCCCGGCTCGCCGGGCGTATGCAGGGTTTGAATCGCCTGCTGCAAAGCAGGAAAGCGCAGCTGTTGCAATAGCCGTTCGGGCAGCCAGTCGATCAACAGGCGGCTGTCGTGCATGCACAGCGCGAGCGCCTGTTTGACCGCCTTCCTGATCGTGTTTTGAGTCAAACCTTCGGTCAGCGGGTAGACCGGCGTCAGGCGGCTGTCGAGCGCGAAATGGTCCGCATCGGCGATGATCTGGTAATCGGGATGCGTCATCTCCAGGCCGGCGTAACCGTAGCGCGCTTCGCCGAAGCAGCTGACCAGCGCGCCGGGCGCGAAGGCATGGAACTGGCTGGCCGAGTAATGGAAGAATTTTAACGAGATGAAACCGGTATCGTCGGCAATCCGGACGATCAGGCTCTTGCGTCCGCGCGGCAGGATGTCCGCAAATTCGACCTTGCCGGCGATCATCGCGGTCATGCCCGCTGCGAGCGAGCCGATCGGCGTCAGACGGGTGCGGTCTTCATAACGTACAGGAAGATGGAACAACAGGTCCTGAATCACGCGGATGCCGAGTTTTTCGAAACGCCGCGCGGTTTGCGCGCCGATTCCCGCAAGTGCGGAAACCGGTTGCTGCAGCCGGTTCATCGTTCAGGACTTCAGGAGGCCGGATATTCCTGCGGCGGCAGGCAGATGATGCCGTCGATCTCGACCAGCGCGCCTTTCGGCAAGGCGGCAACGCCGATCGCGGCGCGCGCGGGGTAGGGTTGCTGAAAATACTGCCCCATCACTTCATTGACGATCGGGAAGTGCGCCAGATCGGTCAGATACACATTCACTTTGACGAAATCGGCAAATGTGCCGCCAGCCGCGTCGGTGACCGCTTTCAGGTTTTCGAAGACCTGGACGATCTGGGCCCTGATATCGCCGTCAACGAGGGTCATCGTCTCCGGCAACAACGGAATTTGACCGGACAGATACAAGGTGCGGTCCACTCTGACGGCTTGCGAATAGGTGCCAATCGCCTGCGGGGCTTTGTCGGTGCTGATGATTTCTTTGATCATGACGGGACGTTCGAACAAATACGGTTGAAATGGGGCTATCTTACCATATTTGCGGGGGCGGCTTGCTAGTTGCCTAAGGCAGGGATCGGGAGGTTAAAGTTGCTTAATGACAGGCTGAACCGATCAGGCCCTGACGCGTTCAATCTTGACCACGCTCGGCAATTTTTTCAGCTTGCGCATGATGTCGGCCAGATGTACGCGGTTCTTCACGCTGAGCGTGATCAGATCGACGCATACTTTTTCGTCCTGATCGACGACGCTGACGTTTTCGATGTTCGAATGCATTTCCGAAATCGCGGCAAGAATCGTTGCCAGAACGCCGGTCCGGTTCAGCACCTCGAGGCGCAGTTCGGACGGAAATTCGGTGGACACATCCAGACTCCATTCGACATCGAGCCAGTTGGCCTGTTTTTTCCGGGTATCGTTGCTGTTGTGGCATTCGTGATGGTGCACGACGATGCCTTTGCCCGGATTGTAAAAGCCGATGATCGAATCCCCCGGAATCGGCCGGCAACATTTGGCCAGCGTAATGATCATCCCTTCGGTGCCCTTGATGATCAGCGGCGCGACGCGGGACTGATGGGTTTCTTCCAGTTTGATCGCGCCGTGCACATCTTCCTGGGCAATCCGTTTGGCGACCAGGAAGGGCATCTTGTTGCCGAGGCCGATGTCCTCGAGCAGGTCGTCTAGCGACGCTTTGGCGGTGACCTTGAGCAGTTCATGAACTCGCGCTTCGTCGATCTGGTCGAGATGCAGCTCCATCGCCTGCAATTCCTTTTCGAGCAGGCGGCGGCCCAGCATGATCGCTTCCTTGCTGTTGAAATTTTTCAGATAGCCGCGGATGCTAGAGCGGGCTTTCGCGGTAATCACAAAGTTCAGCCATAACGGGTTCGGCCGCGCCCAGGAGGCGGTAATGATGTCGACCGTGACGCCGTTTTCGAGCTTGGTTTGCAGCGGCGCCAGTTGCTTGTCGATGCGCGCGGAAATGCATTGATTGCCGATGTCGGTATGCACCGCATAGGCGAAATCGACCACGGTCGAGCCGCGCGGCACCTTGACGATGTTGCCTTTCGGGGTGAACACGAAGACTTCCTGCGGAAACAGATCGACCTTCAGGTTTTCGATGAATTCGAGCGAATCGCCGGCCGATTTTTGGATTTCGAGCAAATCCTTCAGCCATTCGTGCGCGCGTTTCTGAAATTTTTCGTTCTTCTCGTCGTCGGATTTGTACAGCCAGTGCGCGGCGATGCCCGACTCGGCCATCCGGTGCATATCGTGCGTGCGGATCTGAATTTCGACCGGTACGCCGCCGGGTCCGACCAGCGTCGTGTGCAGGGACTGATAGCCGTTCGCCTTCGGCAGCGCGATATAGTCCTTGAAGCGGCCCGGTTTCGGATTGTAAAGCGAATGCACGACGCCGATCGTGCGGTAGCAGTTGTCGATATCGTCGACGCAGATCCGGAACGCATACACATCGAAAATATCCGGCAGCGAGATTTTCTTCAGCCGCATTTTGGTATAAATGCTGTACAGATTTTTTTCGCGTCCGGATACTTCGCAAACGATGCCTGCCTGATGCATCCGGCTCTTGATCGCGTTCTCGACCGTATTGATCGTTTTGAGTCCGTTGCCGCGCGTTTTCTTGACCGCGGCTTTCAGAATCGCATAACGCCGCGGATACATCGCCTCGAAGCTCAGGCATTCGAGGTGCTGCTGGATATTGTTCATGCCCAGGCGATTGGCCAGCGGTGCGTAGATGTCCAGCGTTTCTTTCGCGATACGCCGTTTCTTTGGCGGCGGCATGACGCCGAGGGTTTGCATGTTATGCAGGCGGTCGGCGAGTTTGACCATGATGATCCGCAAATCACGGGTCATCGCCATGAACATCTTGCGGACGTTTTCGGCTTGCGCTTCGGCGCGCGAGATGCCGTCGATCTTGGTCAGTTTGGTCACGCCATCGACCAGTTCGGCGACTTCCGGGGTGAACTGGCTGGCCAGCTCGGCCTTGCTGATCGGGGTGTCTTCGATCACATCATGCAGGATCGCCGCCATGATGCAGTTGGCGTCCATGCGCATTTCGGCGAGGCTGATCGCGACCGCGACCGGGTGGCAAATATAAGCTTCGCCGCTTTTGCGGAATTGTCCCGAATGCGCCGAGGCGCCGAATTCATAGGCGCGGACGCATTCGTCGATCTGTGGGGGTTCGAGATAGCCGTTCAGGATCTCGCACAAACGCCGGACCAGTTTGTCCTGGGGGCGTTCGAGTTCGATCGGATCGGCTATGTCCAACATAAGTCAGTCTCAGAACAGCGGGTTAGGATCGTGATGTTCGGTGGAGCGGTGCAGGGCATTCACGTTGGTCGGCGTGACATAGCCGGCCGCGATTTCGCGCAAGGCGACGACGGTATCCTTGTCCTTGCCGCGCGGCACAAATTCGTCTGCGCCGTGTGACAGCTGACGCGCACGGGTTGCCGCCAGCAACACCAGCTTAAAGCGGTTTTCGACATTTTCTAAACAATCTTCAATCGTAACTCTGGCCATCGGTATCCTTAAGTGTTGATGTCAATCGATCTGATCATTCGACCAGACCGAACGACAATGGTTTTCTTTCTTTTTTGATCAGTGCGTTACAAAGCGCTTACAGCCATTATATTAGTAACAATGGAATATTAGCAATGTTGAACGTTTATTGATAGGGCGGCCTCGATGAGGCATCGAGGCTGTGAGCGCGTCTGATCAACGCATCCCTGTGGAGCAAATGGGGCTTGGCGGGCGCGGCAGCAGCCGCGCCCGCTGAAACCTGGCAGGGTTTATTCGCCGCGAGTTTTCAAAATCGCAACCGCCGGCAATTCCTTGCCTTCGAGGAATTCCAGGAAAGCGCCGCCGCCGGTCGAGGTGTAGGACACTTTGTCGCTGATGCCGTATTTATCGATCGCGGCCAGCGTGTCGCCGCCGCCGGCGATAGAGAATGCAGGGGACTCTGCGATCGCTTCGGCCAAGGCCTTGGTGCCGCCTCCGAACTGGTCGAATTCGAATACGCCGACCGGACCGTTCCAGACGATCGTTTTGGCGGAAGTCAAAATCTCTGCATAGAGTTTTGCGGTTTCCGGTCCGATGTCCATGATCAGGTCGTCTTCGGCCACTTCGCTGACTTTTTTGACGGTCGCGACCGCGGTTTCGGAGAATTCCTTGGCGCAGACCACGTCGACCGGAACCGGAATATCGGAACCGTTTTGCTTGGCCAGCGCGATCAGTTGCTTGGCGTCGTCGATCAGGTCCGGTTCATACAATGACTTGCCGACCGGGAATCCGGCCGCCGCGATGAAGGTGTTCGCGATGCCGCCGCCGACGATCAACTGATCGACTTTTTCGGACAGTGTTTTCAGCACGGTCAGTTTGGTCGAAACCTTCGAGCCGCCGACGATAGCGACCAGGGGCTTGGCCGGCGTTTCGAGCGCTTTGCCCAGCGCGTCGAGTTCGCTGGCCAGCAATGGACCGGCGCAGGCGACTTTGGCGAACTTCGCAACGCTGTGCGTCGAGGCTTGCGCGCGGTGCGCGGTGCCGAATGCATCCATCACGAACACGTCGCAGAGCGCGGCCATTTTTTGGCCCAGTTCGTCCTTGTTTTTGCCTTCGCCGGCATTGAATCGGACGTTTTCGCACAACACGACTTCGCCGGGTTGAATCTGAATGCCGTCGATCCAGTCTTTTTCGAGGCGCACCGGCTTGCCGAGCAGTTCGGCAAGGCGTTCTGCGACAGGCTTCAATGAGGATGCTTCGTCATAGACGCCTTCTTCAGGACGGCCGAGATGCGACATCAGCATTACCGCCGCGCCTTTCTCCAAGGCCTCTACGATAGTCGGCACGCTGGCTTGAATGCGGATATCGCTGGTGACTTTGCCGTTCTTGACCGGTACGTTCAAATCCTGACGAATCAATACGCGTTTGCCGGACAAGTCCAGATCAGCCATTCTTTTTACTGACATATTTCTCTCTCTTGGTTTAAGTAGGGGGGGCGAATCGGATTATTATAAAATATTGGGGGCGTATTCGTCTTGTTTGCATTTCCGCAATAACGCGAGTGTCGTAACGATTTTTTTGTATAATCGCCAGCTTTACCGGCAATCTTCCTGCAATGCGGACTTCCTTCAACACCATCGGCATCATCGGCAAACCCAGCGACCCCAGCATTGCCGGGACCTTGGCGCTGATTTACGATTATTTGCTCCAGGCGGGGTATCGGGTGATCATCGCCGCGGACAGCGCCGAATTCATTCGCGGCAAAGACGCCGTCGCGGTCGCAGCGGATCAAATCGGCCGGCATTGCGACTTGGTCATTGCAGTCGGCGGCGACGGCACCTTTCTGGCCGCCGCGCGCGCGATCGTGGATTACGGCATTCCGCTGATCGGCGTCAATCTCGGCCGGGTGGGTTTTCTGGTCGATATTTCGCCGGACGAATTGCCGGCCCGCCTCGAAGCGACCTTGCAAGGCCATTACAAGGAAGAAGAACGCTATTTCCTGCGCGCGAAGATCATCCGCGAAGGCCAAGTCATCCACGAAGAGATCGCGCTGAACGAAGTCGCGGTGCACCGCTGGATCACGCCGAGCATGATCGAAATCGTGACCAAAATCGACGGCGTGTTCCTGAATTCGCAGCGTTCCGACGGCCTGATCGTTTCAACGCCGACCGGATCGACCGCTTATGCACTGTCTGCGGGCGGGCCGATTCTGTCGCCGTCGCTGAATGCCTTGGTGCTGGTGCCTCTGAATCCGCACACGATGTCGAATCGGCCGATCGTGATCGAAGGCAACGCCGAGATCGAACTGAGCTTCTGCCAGACCAAGCAGATCCAGGCCCTGGTCACCTGCGATCATTTGCAGATCCCGGACGTGTTGATCAGCGACAGGATTCTGATCAAGAAAGAACCGAAACCGATTAAAATTCTGCACCCGGAAGATCATGATTTTTTCCAGGTCCTCCGCACAAAATTAAACTGGAGCAACGGTTGAGAGCGCCATGCTGTTGAATTTGCATATTATCGATCTGGCCGTCGTCAAAACGCTCGATCTCGATCTCGAAAAAGGCATGTCGGTATTGACCGGCGAGACCGGGGCCGGCAAGTCTATCCTGTTGACCGCGCTCGGCCTCGCGCTCGGCGACCGCGCCGATTCGGGCTACGTGCGTCCGGAGGCGAAGCGCGCCGAAATCAACCTCGAATTCGATCTCACTGACGCGCCGCTCGCGCGCGACTGGCTGGTCGAAAACGAACTCGATGACGGCGAGCATTGCCTGATCCGCCGGGTCGTGAACGAAGACGGGCGCTCGAAGGCTTATATTAACAACCGCCCGGTCACCCTGCAATCGCTTCAGGAACTCAGCGAAAAACTGGTAGAAATTCACGGTCAGCACGCGCATCTGCGGTTGCTCGGCGCGGACGAACAACGCCGCCTGCTCGATGCGTTCGCGAAAAACCAGCCGCTGCTCGACCGGCTGAACGCGTCCTACCGGCAATGGCATCAGGCGCACCGGGAGCTTGCCGTGCTGAAGAAAGCCAGCCTCGATCACAGCGAACGCGAGGAATTGCTGCGTTACCAACTGGACGAGCTGAATCAGCTCGATCTGGCGCATTTCGATTATCAGGCCTTGTCCGACGAACACAGCAAGCTGGCCAATCTCGGCCAGATTCTCAGCGCGGGCCAGCAGCAGATCGATGTGCTGTATGAAAATGATCAGGTGTCGGTGATCCGGATGCTCGGCCACTGCGTGAACGAACTGAATCATCTGGCCCGCTTTGCGCCGGAACTGAACAACGTCTGCTCGTTGCTGGCGGAAGCGCAGATTCAGATCGAGGAAGCCTCCCTGGAACTGCGCCGCTTTCTGGAGTCGCAGGAAGCCGATCCGAAACGCCTGGAAGACCTCGATGACCAGATCGGCGTGATTCAGAGCCTGAGCCGGAAACACCATGTCGCGCCCGAGGAACTGCCGGAGCTGGCGCAAAAAATCGCGCACGAACTCGACAATTTGACGCACAGCGAAGAACGGATCAGCGAGCTCGAAGCGGACGTTGTGAAATACCTCGATCAATACCGCCAACTGGCCGCCGAACTGAGCGCAAAGCGCGGGCAGGCGGCGACCCGGCTCAGCCAGCAGATTTCGGGAATGATCAAGGAACTCGGTATGCCGCAGGGCGAATTCCGGGTCGAATTGACAGGACTCGACGGCAACGAACCGAAGCCGAACGGCCTCGACAAGATCGAGTTTCTGGTCAGCGCGAATCCGGGCATGCCGCCGAAACCGCTGGCGAAAGTCGCCTCCGGCGGTGAGCTGGCGCGGATCAGCCTCGCGATCCAGGTCACCACGTCGAGCGACAAGACCACGCCGACGATGATCTTCGACGAGGTCGACTCGGGCATCGGCGGCGGCATCGCCGAGATCGTCGGTCAGAAGCTCAGGAGCCTGAGCCAGAACCGCCAGGTCATGTGCGTGACGCATCTGCCGCAGGTCGCAGCACAAGCGCATCACCATTTGTTCGTCGCGAAAAACCAGCAGACCGACATCACCTCATCGACCGTGCACGTGCTCGAAGACGAGGAACGCGTGCTGGAGGTCGCCCGCATGTTGGGCGGCGTCAATCTTACCGAAAACACCCTGGCGCACGCCAGGGAAATGCTAACCTTAGGAAACTCACACTCATGATCCGCTTTCCAGCCGAATGGGAACCCCAATCCGCCGTTTTGATCGCTTGGCCGCACGAGACCGGCGATTTCATCCATCTCGACGAAGTCGAGACTTCTTACCGTTTCATCGCCGAAACGATCAGCCGCTATCAGCGCTTGTTCATCGTCTGCCGCGATGACGCGCACGAAAGCCGCATCCGCGGACTGATCGAAAGCAACGACAACATCGTCTTCATCCACGCGAGGGTCAACGACATCTGGGTTCGAGACACGGTTTTTTTGACCGTCGAGGAAGACAGCAAGCCGCTGCTGCTGAATCTGCGTTTCAACGGTTGGGGCGAGAAATATCCGCATGACGACGACAATGCGCTGAATCAAAAACTGTTGGCGTCGCCGGCTTTTGCGGGCGTGCAAAGTCTCGCCATCGACTTCATCCTCGAAGGCGGCAGCGTCGAAAGCGACGGCAGGGATACGATCATGACAACCCGCCAATGCCTGTTGAACCCGAACCGGAACAAAGATCTGAGCAAACACGAGATCGAGCGCCAACTCGGCCTGAGCTTCGGCGCATCGCGCGTATTCTGGATCGATCAGCCGAACCTGCCCGGCGACGACACCGACGCACATATCGACACCCTGGCGCGGTTTTGCAGCGCCGACACGATCGCCTATACCGCATCGGATGACGAAACCAATGCGCAATACGACAGTCTGAAAAATATGGAAATTCAGCTGCAGGCGCTGCGTACACGCGGCAACAAATCGTATCGTTTGGTTCCGCTGCCTTTGCCGACAGCGATTTTCGACGAAGACGGCCGCCAGTTGCCGGCCAATTACTCGAACTTTCTGATCATCAATCAGGCGGTGATGGTGCCGGTCTACGAAGATCCGATGGATGCGGTGGCGCTGGAACGGCTGGCAGGCTGTTTCCCCGAGCACAAGATCATCCCGACCCCATGCCGGCCGTTGGTGCATCAGTACGGCAGCCTGCACTGCATGACGATGCAGTTTCCGGCCGGCGTATTTAAATAAGTCTTTATCTGTCAATGCTTTAGGGGCGGAAAACGCGAATCGGTTTGCCGCCTTGCCTTTTTGGGAGAGTATCATGAAATTGTTAGTCTCTGCTCTGATCCTGATCGCTTTCTTCGGATTTCTGGCCTATACCAATCCGAACATCGACAGCTATGACCAATTCATCAATCAGCGCATTCAGGCAAAAACCGGGCAATCCAATGATCCGCTCCAAGGCATGATCGGCTCTGTGCTGGGCGGGGTCGCGTCCAGGCTGATGGTCCAGCAAACCGAGCGCAAGGACTATATTTTTTTTAGCGCCTACGATACCGCGCTCGGCAATAAGCATATTCGCGCGATCGGCATCGTGAATCATTTTTACCTGACCGAAGACCAGGTTTTCAAGGATCAGGCCCTTCAATCCCCTTAAATGAACCATCCTCTGCCGCCCGAAGTCGTAGACCTACAGGGGTAAGCCTCATTTCATCGGTTTGCGAAAGCATAAAGCTCTCATTTAGAGGTGAGCGGACATGAACAAACATTTGCAATCAGTCAGAGAATACCGCGCAAAATTCGGCTTTCCGGCGGCAGAGGGCCATATCTCCGACATGGCTATCGTGATGCGACAGGCCTGGCTGATGGAGGCGGGCAAACAGGCGCTGCTGGCGATCAAACAGGGCGATATGGCCGAAATTCTGTCCCGGCTGACTGCTTTGGTCTATGTGGCCTTGAACGCGATTGCGCAGCAAGGCTGCGAATTTGAGGTGGACGAGCAGCCGGTATTCTGGCGGCATGACGGGACGGTGTTGTCGTTGATGCGAGTGATCAGCGACCGCATCCATGCCTGCGCGTCAGGACACTGCAAAGATTATTCGGAACTTTATTGCGTCACGGCGCAATTAACCAGCAGTTTCTTGAATGCGGATTTCGACAAGGCATTCAGCGCGTTTCACCTGCATCAACTGGAAACGGGTATTGCTTACGGTAAGGAAGTCGAAAATCAGGGCGAAGTCGACTGGACCAAGCTGCCCGATTTGAGCGATTGTCTTTATGAATGACGCTCATTCAAAAGCAAGCCCCGCCTTTCTCCAGGCCTTGGCGCCGCCTTCCAGATTGAATAAGTTACGGTAACCCAATTCATAAAGCGATCTTGCCGCCGCATTGCCCATCGGGCCGCTTTCGCAATAGAGGTAGATCGGTGTGTTTTTATCTTGGGGCAATTTGTCCTGGTGTTTCGCGACGTCGTCGTAAGGAATGAAAATATCGGTGCCTTTGATATGCCGCTGCTGGGGCGTGTGTACGTCAACCAGAAAAATATCGGCATTTTGTAGGGTCCGGTTTAATTCGTCTGCGGATATGGTTTTGACATAGTCCGGCTTTTGAAAATTGCATCCCGCAACGAAGGCAAGCATTGCGATAACGGCACAGGATTTTTTCATTATTGTCGTTTTGGCGTTCATAAAATCAATCACTCTTTGGTTTGTCTAAGCGGCGTCACCGCGATATGTCTTAGAAAGCCTTCCGCTTCCCGTTTCAGTTTATCATCGAGTGCCGACGCGCTGCCTTGTGGCCTTCTTTCGGAATAGGAAGCATCGATCATAAATTCGGATGAGGCGTCGAGGCAAACGAAACCGTGCGCCGTGATATTAAAAACGAGGCCGGGCGTATAAGGATTATTCCGTTCTTCTTGTTCCAAATCATAGCGGGAGCAATAGCTGCCTGGAAGGCCGTAAGGGACCGACTGAAGGCTAAGCAGCCGAAATCCCTTCCTAGTCAATTGCGCCCTAAACAGTTCTTCCTGCGCTTTCGGAAACTCGGCCGCAAAATTAACTTTCTGGATTTCCGGTTTCATCACCATAATCGTGGCAACAAAGGTATGCATCAATTTCTTTCTTTGTGCGGGCAGCACTTTGCCAAAGACGGTGAGGTTAGGGCTTTGCTCAAGAAAGTGCCAGTCATTACCCTCCGGCGGCAACGCCGAATAGCCTGTTCCGAAATAACGCTCGGTTGCGTCGGTCACGGGCCGCGGCAAGGATTGCTGCGCGCATCCGGATAACATCATGATGATTAGGCACAATGGCATCCCTTTGATGTTCGTATTGGCTTGATTCATTACGAACCCTTTTACGGTTTTATCCTATCACTGGCAGCCGGCTCCCACACCAGGATCTTGGGGATCGACTAATTTGAAATTCCACTTGCATTGGCCTACTGTTTGCGGGGCGTTCTGAGACTCAGGAATGCTATAGATCGACGTACCACTCAGTGAACCCTTACTCTTGCTGCGATTTACGCTCGCACTTAATTTGGCAATCTCGGCATAAAAGGCGTTGAGTTCGGGGCTCGTCGAGCAATCTGCCATGGCTACCTGGCCCTTGGAATCGGGATTTTTCTGGTTGTCGATTACGACCCCCGTAAACTTGGCCACCCCGACCCATTCAACATATACATTCTGTCCAGGCTGGGGCTGGGTAATTTTCAGGGTCTGATTTTTATCTACCGTATTGTACTTAAGGCCGTCGAAGTTCGAGCAATTGAATTTACCACTCCATGTTCCCGTAAGATCAAGGGCGTCAGCTGGTGCCGAAACGAACGTGATGGCGAGTGTTAGCGGTGCGAAACGTATCAGTTTCATAAGAACTTTCCTTTGATTAGAGTTCACTAGAATTTTAGACAACAGGACCATCTATAAACATAATGGCAGAGCCTGTACGTTAACTCTAAGACTTGTCGCGCTTAATATTAGTTTCAGAAATACTTTTTGATTTATTTTGATTGGTGCATTAAACAGCTACCGAGAAATCAGCACTTCGTTACTGCCTTGAATGATGCCGCCGAGTCCCTGTTACACGCTAACCCTTGAAACCCGGATGGGCGCTCAAGCGTTCGATAGACATTGGCATGTGCGTTTCGACAGAGTAATCCAGATCGAACCGGCTGCCCGGATGGTTTGGGTAAAGGATGCTATGCATGTTAAGCGGATTGATTACGCGAGTTCGTCTTATGGACTTCGTGCAGCAAGTCTTGAGTACGTTACTTGATCGCTATTCAATAAGATGTTGCAAATTTCGGATGGATTGTTCAGGATATATGAAGGCAGCCTACGGTGGTTGCTAGCTTTTATTAAATTGATTCTTACATTTCATCAAATTATATTATGAAAATTGTTTTTCGTCTTCTCCTCGCAGCGACACTACTGACGCCGACGCTTGCTGCGGCGGATCTGATCATTTACAAAGGGAACCGTACCGATGCATTCAACGGCGAAGGTCATGGCGGCTTTCTGACAAAGAAGCAGATCCTCATCGTGGATTATCAAAACATTCAGGCATCCGTGATCGATTACTCGGCGGCCAAAGGGGTTAAATCCTACAAGGTTACGCCGTTGAATAATCCGCATTTTGTGCAGGTTAAGGGGGCGAACGGTAATTACACCGCCATCGCTCGCACGCCCTTGCAAAGCGAGATCGATGCCGGGGCAACTGTGGAAACCGCTTACTTCCATGGTAAGAATACTCCGTTAACGGTGAACGGCACAGCGAACAGCAAGGTGACTATTCCTTTTCCGAAAATCATGAGCGGGCATGTCGGTAGCGGCATTGTCTATTCCGACAGCACGGGGGAGGCGACTCTTACGTGGGGCGGCTGGAAAGTTGGTTTTGACTCTGCGAGTACCTTGAAGAGCAATAAAGCGGGGGAAACATTCGATGCGGCTCTGGCCAGATACTCTGCTGAGCTTGAATCTTTGGGATATGTGCAGCAGGGAGCCGTTGAAGATTGATTCGCTTATAGTTTCCACGCGCTGCAAAACGGGCATTAAGGCTTTCGCAAAAAATAACTCTCCGGCTGAAGACCTGCCCGGTTGTTACTGGGAACGTCGAGCCCCAGCTCGGCGTTCCCAGGGCTCCCAAATGATACGTGGAGCGCGTATCCCACTGGGTTAAAGAAAAGCCGGAGGGTAGGGCGGATTCGCCTTACGGACTTTCGCAACCCAACAATGCTATGGTCCTGACAATTCGTTTTGTTAAACAAAGGCATTCTTTTCATATCGATGCGGATGTTGTCATGCCCGCCTTTCGATGCAACTCATTCAAAGATCAGAACCGGAATTGCCGGCTAACATGGTCTTTCGCACTAATGGAATAGGAGGCGCGCCATAAGACAGAAAGGCATCGTGGAAAGCCTTTCATGATGCTCGCCCACCGTGCGGCACTGTCCATTCCTCCCTAAGTTTACGGATCATTAATTTGCCCAAGGTATAGTTAAGATAAGCCGGATCGAATGTGCCGCGAGCCGCTTGTTGACGCGCATTGCCTATGTCACAAAAGGCAAGTTCTCGAAACATTTTTTCAGAGGCCTCTACGGTCATTCCCTGGGTATGTAGGCCGATTGCAGAGAGAAATCGGACGTTACGGAGCAAAGCGTTTACCAACTGGCCGATATGCGATTCAGTATCTCCGGCATTCAAGCCGGCCTCCCACATCAACTCTTCCGCATAATGCGCCCAACCTTCGGAAAATGCGTTGCTTCTAAACAATTGGCCGAATTTCGAGCCTACATGACGGGCATGCAACCGTTGCAAAAAATGTCCAGGCCACACTTCGCGGGCCGAAACAAAAAGCAGATCCGCCTTGCTGGGTATGTAAGCCGCCTGCTCGGCCGGACTCCAGGCAGGGTCCGGGGGCGCGACATAATAGGTTGAAGGAAGTCCGTGTTCGAAAGGACCAGGAATGTCAATGTAGGCTAAATTCCATCGGTTGAAAGGCGGTGATTCCGCAACGTTTGCCCCCTCTGGGTCCGGGATGGATACGAGATTTTGTTCGGCAACGAACGCCTTTAAGGTACTAAGCTGCTGACGCGCCACGGCAACGGTCCCATTAGCTGGTTTCTGAGCTTCGACCTTTCCTACACAGGATTGGAGGGAAGTATTCGGCGCATAGTGTTTACAGGCCTCCTTGAGGGCATCGAGATTGCGTTGGAGGTCTGCACGTCCCACTTTTTCCAGGGCATTCAACGGCAAATTGACACCTTCCGTGGCCTTGAGCATTTCCTGAAAACGCGCTGCACCCATGGCAAAATCGCCGGTGGCGCGGGGGCGTTGGAGTTCCATCCAGCCTGTTAGCTCTCGCATCGACTTGACCGCCATGGGGACTACCGCATCGAATGCTTTTTTCAATTGGGAATCGGTGACCGTAGCAAAGGCAACCTTGGCATCTTCGATAAAGGCGCGTAGCCGCTGTTCGATTGGAGCATAGGCACGGCTCACATAAACATTGGGATCCAAACTGGGAGAATAGAACATAGGGTTCTTGTATGGCGTTTCAGCGGTTTGCAACCAAAACAATTTCTCGTTGATCACCGCAAGCAGGTACTGCCGCTCGAATCGCTCGGATTCTTTTAGCGCCGAAGTGCGATACTGGCTAGCCTTTTTCCGTTCGGATTTAAGCCACTGTATTTCTTTGCTCAACCCCACTGGACTCCAGTCGGGCAGTTTACCATCGAAGCCATGGCGGCCGGCATTGACTGCGAAAGACGGGTGCAGGATGAAGTAACTTTCAATAAATTGGTCGACAAAGACATGCCATGCGGGTTGTCTGGATTTTGCCTGGATCGGTTGCGCTGGAAACAGCAAGCCAGCAACAATCATTCCAATTGAAAATAGTCGCATTACTTGAGAATACCTGGAACGAGTCATGGCGGACCTCTGTTTCCAATGAAAGTCGTAACATAAATCGACTAGCCAGTACTGTCAAACGTAATAAGTGTTTTTTAAGTTCTACTCTAGATCGAAATCGACAGCATGGCGAATCTTGCCGCCGCCAATGCGCATAGAACCTCCCGCCGAAATATCCTTTGCATCGGCGGCTTTGGCATTGATGCTTCCGCCAGCGTTGACTTTAGCACCGGATGCGATAGTGCCCGTGGTTACAGACCCTCCAGCATCAAGAGTCGCGCCCGTAGAAACGTCCCGCACCTGAATGCTTCCACCGGCAGCAAGGTTGGCTTTTCCACCGATGTTGAACGCTTCTATATGACCTCCTGCATCGGCTTTCACGTAGTCACCCATATTTTCCGCATTGATGCTTCCTCTTGTTACGAGAGAAGCACCGCTTCCAATATTGCCTCCAATATTTATGCGGCCATTGGCTTTTAGGGATGAGGCGGCCCCCACATTTCCTGCAACAATAATCGAGGCATCGGTCTTCAGATTCGCATGATTACTGACACTGCCTTGGATTTCAATCCCACTAAATCCGCCAAAATTCTCTGTCGTTCCCGTATCGATTTGTTGTCCATTGATCGTGATGCTTCTACTGTTTTGGCTTTCTGTGATGACAATAGCGCTTCCTGAATTTAGGGCAATGCTGCTTGCACGGGTGACGATAACAGTGCTGCCTTTTTGGGTTTCCAGCGTAACATTGTCTTGCACTTCTCCGTGTATTTTTACACCCCCTTTGGTAACTTTGATGTGAGCACCACTCCCAATTGCGCCTGCGATTTCAATTGAATGATCGAAAGTGAGCTTGGATCCTACGGGGATATCGGAAATCGTCTCGATTTGTTCGCTCTGCTCATGCGCAGGTTGTTGCGCAACGACGCCCATAGCTATCGTAGCTAAAACCGCGAAAAAGACGATGGTTTTAGGTGAGAGGGCCATAAAATTTATCTTACTGTTTGGTTGAAATTGTCGAGCGCGGGATTGATGCCAAGCCAATGCGGCCATTCTACATATGGAACATGAAACTAAAAACTAAAAATTAAGACAAACCTATCGTGAACGCCATCGACGGGTTTTTTATATATCGTCACCCTTGATAAATCCACTATCTTGAACTGTATAGGGCTCAGTAGCTAGAAATTCTTACATCTTAAGTATTTCAATTAGCCTTTATCGGTATAAAATAAAACCATCGGATGCCTGTGTTATAGCTGAGGTGGGAGGTAAGATGAAAATACAGCGTATTTTTTTATCAGCTTTTTTAGCGGCTTCCTGTGTTTTTCTTAGTGATTACATCGAGGCTGAAGAGAGTCATAGTTCGGCGGTGACAAAGCAGAAACCTGTTGTTGAAGTCACAATACGCAATAACACAAAATCTGTTAAGACAAATCAGAAAAAATCGACAAGTGTTGCCGGTAAAAACGACCTTGCTAAACAGAGCGGGCCGCAAAAGCCGCTGAATCTTTCTATTACGCACGCGTATGTTGAGGAAAGCGGGCCATTAACCGGACAAAACACAGGGATCCAGGCTAAGGAAACCAATATTTTCGCTGGCGAAAAAAAAATGACGCGCCCCATGCAGCTCAATGGCAGATTGTTGACATCGCAAGAACCTGAAGTTGAAAAACAAAAGTTGACTGAAGGGGTGGGGATAGTCATCAACATTAAGCCCTGAGCGTCGCTGAATAAATAAATCCCGCGCTTTAAAAGCATAGGTATCTACACAAATCCGCTTCATCTGTCGCCCAGACAGGCGTACGAGAAGTTCTCGCGTTTTTTGTCCAGTCGCATGGGTCATCTGATAACGGTCTTGTTTACCTCCAGCCGGTGATAGTTTAGCCGCGACCAGTCATGGACGCACAGTGCCCACTCATCACAGTGACGGGCAAGTTCATGCGTGCAATTACTATGCGCCGCCACCAATTTCCCATAGCGTTTATGCTTACATATCTTGATCATTGTTCTTAGTTGTGTAGATATCTGTGCTTTTTGGGGGCGGGCTCAATGATCAAGTTAACGATGCGGTCAGCTCCCAAACGCGGTCAGAAGCTTGAAAAAGTATGTTACAACGCCACTTGTTTCTGTGTCTCGTCTAGATCCACCCAATCCATTTGCTTTTCAACGATCGTGCTTAACTCCAGCTGACCCAGCGACGTGATCATCGTGAGTTCGGAGTTGATTTGTTCCAACTGCTCCAAATGCGCCACCAGCTCGAATAAATCGGTTTGATTGGTATTTTTCTTAGATTTCCTCGTTTTTCTCATATCAAAACCCACTGCTATTGTGTCTGTGGCTCAATTTCCTACCAGGTTGTTCTTTTCGTGCGCAAACCTTTTATTTTAACAGATGCTCAGAAAAGTATGTCATCCATACTGACAAGAGTAGGGGGCTTCGAAAAAGAGGGGGCGCCTGGTCTGGCGATTCCATTAAAACGCAAGATCTAGGATCCGGCAGCGATCCGGTCTTTTATTAAATCGGCAAGCATGGGCAGAAAGGCTGCGCTGCCGCCTTGCAGGAAGAGGCCTCCTGGGCTTCGTTGCGCCGTCTCGGAAAATATATTGAAATCGGGATTGATGTCGATGATGGCTGCGCCGCGTCGCAGTACGGTGCTTACGACCTGATTCGGTAGGTTTGCCGAACCGGTTGTGCCCGCGACGATGAGCAAAGCGGTTTTGCCGGCGGCATCGAGCGAACTTTCGAACCGGTAATGCGGTTCGTCGTAATACTCGTCCCAGAGCAAGACATGCGGCCGGGTCATGGATTTGCATTTAGGGCAAATCAGCATGCCCCAAGCGCAGGCGGAAAGATCATCGCCTCTCGATATTCGGGTCAGGCCTTCCGGAAGCGGATATACTGCATCAGCACAGCGCTCTCTAGTGCAGCGCATGTAGTCCAAATTGCCGTGAACCTGATACGTTCTTTCGTTCGTGTTGCCGGCAGGCCATCGACATTCTGGGTGATCAGCCTGAATCGACTGCCAAGCCGTTCTTCCATTTGTGCGATCGCCAAATGTCCAGGGTTGGGAGTCGCAGCCTCACAGAAGCCGCGCCGGAAGAGAAACCATTTCCAAACTTCCTTGGGGTTTTGCTGAAGCATGGACAGGGTGGCAATCCCGCTCGGCTGATAGTTTTTTGAGCCTACGGTCCAGTATCCCTCCCGGCCTCGAAAAGTCGGTATGCCGCTTTCCGCAGAAACGCCGGCACCGGTGAGGAGAGTGATGAGTTCTCCGGTTTTCAAGGCCTCTGCGATTATGCGGGCCAAGGGGGCGATAGGTGTTTGCATTAAATCGAAATCTCCTGACTTTCTGTTAATGGCTGATCATTGTAAGGCGAATTTGCCTGCGTTGGTTTTCTTGGGTTTGGCCTGGAAATCCTCAGGCTCGAGCGGATTGGAAGAGCCAAAATAGCCATTTTGATAATCATCCTCGCGGGTTCGCGGGTACGGTTGCTGCAAAATAATGTTTCATGGAAACTCTCCTTTGAGTAAAGTGAAAATAGCTTGCTTGAAGCGGAAGGGCCGTCTTCATGTCAGCAAACGCATTGGCCGCTGGCATGTAAAAAAGCCGAGATTCTCAAGCGTTGTTGTTCGGCATTGGGTTGTCGACAATTATGCATATTTTATCTATTATCATGTAATAGACTCTTATTTGACGGCGTGTGAACACGATATAACCAAAAATTAAGAGCCATTATTCATTTTGCAAATGAGTTGAATAGAGGCTTTTATTCAATGGCTGGAATTTGATGACGAAAGCCAGGCTTTTACAGCTAAAAAGCCAAAGCACCTGTCTTGTTTCGCTTGAGCCCAGGGTTTTACGCTACGTTCATGCCTATCGACTTGAAAGGTTTTCTTCGAAACGAGCACGCGGGTCTGTATGTTTCTGCCAATAAGGTGCTTGCCGTCGTGCGCGCGCACATTGAACTCGATGAGGGTGACATTGGTGACCCTGGCATGCGCAGTCACGGTGCAGTCATCGGCGGACGTAGGCGCAAAATGCCGTATGTTGACATCGAAGCCTACACCAGCAGAGAACCAGTCGGGGGCAGGTGGGGCTGGACGGATGGTCTCCATCAAAGAAGTGCATAGTTCTCCTGTATTTCGGGTGAAAGTGTCCTTCGAAGGAGAGGGCTCTTTAGATAGTGAGCGATCAGGCCAAACTATAAAAATGACATAAATATACTATTATCACATAATAGATTCTTATTTGGACGGTCACCAACTCCTTCATCCTAGGAGAGATACTGGATCTGAGAGAGTAAGCAATGAGGAAAGAGATTGGACAAAACACGAATAAATGATCTATTACCATATAATAGAAAAACTGAGCGCCAGAACTATACCCATCTGCACCCATCCGCCTCGAATGCCCAGTCAGGATTAGTCAAAGAAATCGAAAAAGCTCAAATCCAGTAAAAAAGAGTTAGACAATCTTCAGGTAAAATAAGGGAAGGGGACGGGTACTTCGTTGTTGCGGGGATGAGGCTTGTCGCGCCAGTCTTTCCGGTTTATAGCTTTCAAGGCGATAAACTTGCAATGTTAGCCGGATTAGCTGGCGCCCAGTATTTTTGTGGGCCGAATCAATGCTTGCGTGTTTTAGAAACCGGCATGCAAACCCGGTATGCCGATATGCTGGATGTGGAGGGCATTTTGGCCTTCTTCGTAGGCCAGTAGTTTGCCTTCCTCGCGCCAAATCCGGAAGGCCAGTGCATGGGATAGGACCCGTACCGGATAGCCGCGCGGCATCTCCTGCAAGTAGGGCTGGATGGTCGTGAAATCCGAGGTGTGGTATTGGTCCATGATGAAACGCAAACCGCCGTTGGCAGGACCTATGTTATAGGCCAGCAGCGCCAAAAACAGGTCTTCGTGCATTTCGTCCAAATAATGCTTGAGCGTTGCGGCGGCGACAAAGGCATTGTGTTTCGGATTCTGCAAGTCCAACTTGGCGACCTCCAATCGCTCGGCGGCTTCCTCTAGGGTCGCCTTCGGCACTTGCGTGATCTGGAACAGACCGCGCCCGCCGTCGGCGCTGTCTTTCGGCAGGAACGAGGACTCGGCCGCGGCAATGCCGTGCAGAATATTCACGTCGACATCGAAAGCCTCGGCCGCGGCCTCGATCGAGGGGGTAAATTTCTTGGCCCGGACCAGCATTTTTTGCAAGTCCTTGGTGCCGTAACGCCGGTAAGCGGCATAGATCTGATGCTCCAAGGTCACGCGTCCGGCTTCTTCCTTGCCGCCGACCAGGGTGCGGAAACGTCCGTAGGCCAACGCGAAATTATCCTGTACGGTAAACCAGCCGATGATGATGGCTAAACCCGCGGCGACCAAAGGCGAGAGGTATTCCGCCTTCAAATGCAGCCATTGCCGCAAGCGCCACCAGCCGAGCAGTGATGCTAACGTCAGCAATACCAGCAGCAATATTCCGAACGCGAACGGTAACAGACTGCCGAAAAAACTGGTGCCGGTAAAGCGGTCGGCGGAATAACCGATCAGCACGATAATCAGCGAAATCGCGACGATCGAGAGGCTGATCAATTCGACCGCAAGCATCGCCAACTTGTGTTGCAAGTAACCGGGCGGCGGCACTTTTTTCTTTTTGCGGGATTTGGAGGGGCCTTTCTTCGGCGCTGTCGATTTCCGCTTCGGCTTGGGCTTCGGCGGGTCTATATCGGCTTCGGGTAGGCTTTCCGGTTTATCCATGAATTAGGCTGTCGGGTCATTTGTGCAAATGATCGGCGGGACACACGCCGTTGCGTAGACTAATGATAGGCCATTTTGCCGATTCGGCGTGTTGCCGTAAGGTGTCGTCCGGATCGACCGCGATCGGATTTTCGACCTTGCTGAGCAAAGGCAGGTCGTTATGCGAATCGCTGTAAAACCAGCTGTTTTGCAGCGACTCGTTCGAGTTTTGCAGCCAGCTTTCCAGGTAAGCAACCTTGCCTTCCCGAAAGCAGGGCAGGCCAACGAAAGCGCCGGTATAGCGTCCGTCCTTGAATTCTGGCGTGGTCGCGAGCAGATTGTCGATGCCGAACAGTTTGACGATCGGTTCGGTCACGAAACGGTTGGTCGCGGTGATCACCAGCAGTGTGTCGCCGCGCTTTTTATGCTTCTCGACCAGTTCGAGGGCCGGCTGTAAGAGCAACGGACGGATGATGTCTTCGATAAATTCGGCGCGCCATTGATGCAGCCGTTCGGGCGCATGCAGGGACAAGGGACGCAACGAAAATTGCAGGAACTCGACGATGTTCAGGGTGCCGTGTTTATAGTCGTCATAAAACTTCGCATTCGCCTGCTCATAGGCATCCTTGTCGACGATGCCACGGTCAACTAAAAATTGCCCCCATAAATAGTCGCTGTCGTCGGCTATCAGGGTATTGTCCAAATCGAAAATTGCTAAACTCACGGCTATCCTGTCAATAAATAAAAGGCTCATCGCCTATGGAAACTCTGTTGATTTTATGGTTCAATGAGGTATTAATTTAACTGCCTCGCCATCCCCGCAATTTTATCACACACGCATCGGGGAGAAGGCAAGGCAAACAACAAGGTTTTGACATGATAGACTCGAAAGGATACCGACCCAATGTCGGGATCATCCTTTGCAATGACGAGGGTCGCGTGTTTTGGGCAAAACGGATGGGGATGAATGCTTGGCAGTTTCCTCAAGGCGGAATCAATCATGATGAAGATCCAGAAACGGCGATGTATCGTGAATTGTGGGAGGAGACCGGCTTACAGCAGCAGCATGTTCAGTTGCTGGGGCGCACCCGTTATTGGTTGAGATATAAACTGCCTGAACGTTACATTCGCAAAAATACGCTGCCGATCTGCATCGGACAAAAACAGATTTGGTTTATTTTACGGCTGGTCACGCATGAATCGAACGTGCGTTTCGACCATTGCCCCAAGCCGGAATTCGATAACTGGCGCTGGGTCGATTACTGGGAACCGCTGAAAGACGTGGTTTACTTCAAGCGCAAGGTGTATCAGCGCGCGATGATCGAATTGAGCGAGATTCTGGCGATCGAAGGGATGCCGGTTGAGCTGTCGTCGGAGAAACCGTTTAAGGAGCCGCAGAGCACCGGTAAGCCCAGAGGATATCGCAGGCCTAAATACAGAAAGGCCGGGGCGAGAGCGTAAGGCTTTCAATAGGGACCGGTTTTAGTCTGTAAACCGCTGAGCGCTTCCGGCAAGCGGTAAACGGCGGTTTCCAGACCTCCATCCTGCTGCAAGTGTATCATCCGGTAGCCGGGCGCGGTATCGACCACGCTGAACCCCATGCTTCCCGGCTCGAACTGAAAGCAGGTCGAGGGTGCGCTGAAGAGGCGTATCGCATCGACTTGCTTATCCATCACCTGGTGGATATGGCCGCAGGTAACTGCCTTGATCTTCGGGTAGCGGCGCAGCACCGCAAGAAATTCCGCACTGTTTTTTATCATCATCGCATCGAGCCAGGGGCTAGCGATCGTTTGGCAATGATGATGCACCGCAATCAACGCATGCCGATCGGGGTAAGCGTGCAAACACGCTTCCAGAAAGTCCAATTCCTGCTTTTCCAGGCGGCCGCCAGGTTTGCCGGGAATCTGGCTGTTCAATGCGATGATCTGCCAGTTGTCGAGTAATGTTTGTTTGTTGCAGCTGATCTGGCCGACATTCAAAGCGCTATGCATCTGCGCGAGGTCATCATGATTGCCCGGCAGGCAGATACAGGGCAGGTCGTATGTCTGCAGTTTTTGCGCGATGCGCTGGTAGCTCGCGATCGTCGGGTGCTGCGCTAGGTCGCCGGTGGCCAGGATCAGATCGATTTTTGAATTTACCGCGAAGGCATGGTCAAGAACCTTGTGAAAATAATATTCCGTGTCAACGCCGAGCATCGTTTCTCCTGGATGAGGGAGAAGATGCAGATCGGAAATTTGCAGGATCGAATACTCAGGCATCAGGATCTCAGTCGACCGTCTTGCAGAGAATTTTGGAGTTACGCTGTGGATTATAAAGACGCTTCAGCGAATCCGGCAGGCTCTGTAAATCCGTCGGGGCGAATCCGCGCTCGATGAACCAGTGCATCGTTTGCGTCGATAAGGCATAGATCTTTTGCAGTCCTAAACTCTTCGCCTTGGCATAGGCGTATTCCATCAGCCGGTTGCCGCGGGACGCGCCCTGGTAATCCGCATGCACGGCCAGGCAGGCGATCACGCCGCTTTGGCTCAGTTCATCCCGGTGCAGTGCGGTACAGCCGATGATCAAACCGTCGCGCTCGATGATGATATAGTCGGAGATCTCCATCTCGATCTTTTCGCGCGAGCGTTTGGCCAGGATGCCTTGCTGTTCGAGCGGCTTGATCAGCTCCAGGATGCCGCCGATGTCGTTCAACGTCGCTTGCCGCAACTCTTCGAACGGCGTCGCGCTGATCAGCGTGCCGACGCCATTGCGGGTGAATAATTCGAGCAACAGCGCGCCATCGGTCGTGCGGTCGATCAGATGCACCCGGCTGACGCCTGCGTTCGAGGATTGAATCGCGGCTTTCAAGGGCAGGCTGGCGATAATCGGAAGGTCTGGGTGTTGCTGCAAAAACGCGCCGGCTTCTAGGGTCGTCATCTGCTGGATCTGCTTGCCGCTGCCCGGATCGTGGAAGCTTTGCTCGGTCAGTAAAATCAGTTTCTCTGCTTTCAACGCGATCGCGACCTGGGTGGCGACCTGTTCGGCGGACAGATTGAATACCTCGCCGCTCGGCGAATAGCCGATCGGCGAAATCAGCACGATCGCATCCTGATCGAGCTGCTGCGCGATCGCCGCGCCGTCGATGCGCCGCACTTCGCCGGTATGGCCATAATCGACGCCGTCGATCACGCCGATCGGCTTGGCGGTCACAAAATTGCCGGAGGCGACGCGCAATCCGTAACCTGCCATCGGCGTATTCGCCAGCCCCAGCGACAGCAGCGCTTCGATTTCGACCCGCGCGGTGCCGGCCGCTTCCTTCACGCATTGCAAGGCCAGTCCGCTGGTGATCCGAAGGTTGTTGTGAAATAGGGCAGGGGCATCCAGCTTTTTCAGCCGTTCGTCGATCTGCGGGCGAATGCCGTGCACCAACACCAGCCGAATGCCGAGGCTTTTCAGCAACGCAAAGTCGTGCACCAGATGGTCGAAATCTGGATCGAGCAACGCCTCGCCGCCGAAATTGATCACGAAGGTCTTATTGCGGTGCGCGTGGATGTAGGGAGACGAATCTCTAAACCAGTTGACGAAGGATTGGTTGGGTACCATCAAAGGAAAGGATTTATTGATTGTGAATTTTTGTTAGGCTGAGGTACGAAGCCTAACAGAACGGTCGAGACACCATAAGAATGTTGGGCAACGATAAAGCCGTTGCCCAACCTACAATAGGGAGCGTACCTTATACTCAGTCCAAATTATCGGTTACCGCGCCTTTAGAGGCCGAGCTGACCAGTTTCGCATATTTCGCCAGTACGCCTCGTGTATAACGCGGCGCCGGTTGCTGCCATTTGTCGAAACGGCGGGCGATTTCATGTTCGTTCACATGCAGCGTCAACGCATCGGTTTCCGCGTCGATCGTGATTTGATCGCCGTTTTGCACGATCGCCAGCGCGCCGCCGGTGTAGGCTTCCGGGGTGATGTGGCCGACCACGAAGCCGTGCGTGCCGCCGGAGAAGCGGCCGTCGGTGATCAGGGCGACATCCTTGCCGAGGCCCTTGCCCATCACCGCCGAAGTCGGCGACAGCATTTCGCGCATGCCCGGGCCGCCTTTCGGGCCTTCGTAGCGGATCACGATCACGTCGCCCTTGACGATGTCGCCGTTTAAAATGGCCTGCAAGGCCTGTTCCTCGGCGTCGAAGACTTTCGCCTTGCCGGTGAAAACCAGGCCTTCCTTTCCGGTGATCTTCGCGACCGCGCCTTCGGGAGCGAGATTGCCGTACAAGACGACCAGGTGGCTGTCTTTTTTGATCGGTTGGTCCAGAGGGCGAATCATGTCCTGGCCTTCTGGATAAGGCTTCACGTCAGCCAGGTTTTCGGCCAGCGTCTTGCCGGTCACGGTCAGGCAGTCGCCATGCAGCAGGCCGCGATCCAGAAGTTCCTTCATCAACGGTTGAATGCCGCCGATTTCGATCAGTTCGGCCATTGAGTAGTGGCCGCTCGGTTTCAGGTCGGCGACCATCGGCACGTGCTTGCCGATGCGGGTGAAATCGTCCAGGGTCAGGTCGACGCCGGTCGCATTCGCCATTGCCAGAAGATGCAAGACCGCATTGGTCGAACCGCCGAGCGCGATCACAACCGTGATCGCGTTTTCGAACGCTGCCTTGGTCATGATGTCGCGCGGCTTGATGTCTTTTTTCAGCAGACCCAATACCGCCGCACCCGCGCGTTCGCAGTCGAGGCGCTTGTCTTCGGAAACCGCCGCCTGTGCGGAACTGTTCGGCAAGCTCATGCCCATGGCTTCGATCGCAGAAGCCATCGTGTTGGCGGTGTACATGCCGCCGCAGGAGCCGGCGCCCGGAATCGCTTTCGCTTCGATCTCGGCCAGTTCCGCGTCGTCGATCTTGTTGTTTGCGCGCGCGCCGACCGCTTCGAAGACCGACACGACGTCGAGCTTCTTGTCTTTGTGACAGCCCGGCAGAATCGTGCCGCCATAGACGAAGATGGCAGGACGATTTAAACGAGACAATGCGATCATGCAGCCCGGCATATTCTTGTCGCAGCCGCCGATCGCGACGATGCCGTCGAAGCCCTGGCATCCGACGACCGTTTCGATCGAATCGGCGATCACCTCGCGCGACACCAGCGAATATTTCATGCCCTCGGTGCCCATCGAGATACCGTCCGAGATCGTGATCGTGTTGAAGATCACCGCCTTGCCATTGGCTTGATTGACGCCGTGCGCCGCATCGTCGGCCAGTCGGTTGATGTGCATATTGCAGGGCGTCACCATGCTCCAGGTCGAGGCGATGCCGATTTGCGGTTTATGGAAGTCTTCGTTGCTGAAGCCGACCGCGTGCAGCATCGCGCGGCTCGGCGCGCGCTCCATCCCATCGACGACCAGGGATGAAAAATGACGGGTTTTATCGCTGCCGGAATTGGCCATGTATCTGTTCCAGGAATATGTTGAAAAAAGCTTGGAAGAAAGGGGCAAGCGCCGGCTTTAAAGATTAATAAAAGGTATCCCAATTGCTCGACTTGCGCCGCCAGCTCAGTTTCGGCAGGATGAAGCCCAACAGCATGCCGATGGCGGCCACCATGCCGCCATAGAGGAACCAGTCCTGTTCGCTGCGATCCTTCAGCGCCGCGTTTTCACGCTCCAGTTGCTTGGCTTCCTTTTCGATCTGCACATAACGTTCCTGATAATCGTCCCGTTCTGTCTTGATGCGGATCGCTTCGCTCGAGGCTTTTTTGAGATCGCTGAGTTCGCGCGCCAGTTGGTCGCGTTCCTTGGTCAAGGATTGTTCTAGAGTGGAGCCAGGCGTCAAAAACTGTTTCAGTTTGAGCAGTTCGAGTTTCAGCGCCGCATTTTCGGATTTCAGCGCGCTGCTTTCCTTGGTGGCCGTTTCCAGTTGTGTCCGGCTGGGCGGTTCTTTCATCGTGTTGTGGGTCAGGATATACCCCTCGGTGCCGTCTTGCAGGCGTACTCGGGTATAGCCGCTTTTCTTGCTGATTTCGAGCACGGTTAGCGGGGTGCCCGTCTCCAGCGAGCGCACGACGGCGCCTTTGTTGCTTTCCTCGCTGCGCAGCGCGATGATGTGCGTGTCGGTCACATAGACTATCTTGTTGGGCTCTGCCGCGTAGGCGGCGCCGATGACCAGCAAGGAAGAAAGGAATAGACGTTTCACGATGGCATCTCTTGGCAAGGACGGAAGTGTCGCAATTTTAACGTTATTTCCCGCAGATGAGAAATTCCAGCAAGGCTTTTTGCGCATGCAGGCGGTTTTCGGCTTCTTCGAAAATGACGCTTTGCGGCCCGTCGATCACCTCGGCGGCAACTTCCTCGCCGCGGTGGGCGGGTAAACAGTGCATGAACAGCGCATCGGGCTTCGCGGCGCGCATCATTTCACCCGTGATTTGATAATCCTTGAACGCCACTTCGCGCAATTTTTGTTCTTCTTCCTGTCCCATGCTGGCCCAGACGTCGGTGACCAACAGGTCGGCATCACGGGCCGCGTCGATCGGCGCCTCGAAAAACCGCACATGATCGCCGCCCGCTTGTACGATGGCCTGATCTGGCAGGTAGCCGTCCGGGCAGGCGATATGCAGACGAAAATCGAGCAGCATCGCGGCATGGATGTAAGAGTGGCACATGTTGTTGCCGTCGCCGATCCAGGCGACCGTTTTGCCTTTGATTTCGCCGCGTTTTTCGAAATAAGTCTGCATGTCGGCCAGCAACTGGCAGGGATGCTGCTCATCGGTCAGGCCGTTGATCACCGGCACCCGCGAGTTCAGCGCGAAGGTCGTCACCATCTCGTGGCTGTGGGTGCGCAGCATCACGCAGTCGACCATGCTGGAGATGACTCGGGCGCTGTCCTCGATCGGCTCGCCACGGCCCAGTTGGGTATCCCGCGGAGAAAGGAACATCGAACTGCCGCCGAATTGCGCCATGCCGGCCTCGAACGATACGCGTGTGCGGGTCGACGATTTTTCGAAAATCATCGCGAGCACCTTGCCCTGCATCGGGCGATAATCGGAGGCGCGATTTTTTTTGAGTTCGATCGCCCGATTGATCAGTTTCCGGAACTCATAGCCGGTAATGTCGAGCAAGCTGATGAAATGTCTGACTTTCATAGTGTTACATCTTGTGCAGTGTAGTCTTTGATAAGACCGGATAAGGTGGCGGCGAGCAGTTCGATTTGCTCGTCGTCGAAGATCAATGGCGGCAGCAGGCGGATCGTTTTTTCGTTGGTCACATTGATCAACAAGCCTTGCGCCAGGGCTTTTACGACCAGTTCGCCGCAAGGTCGATCCAGCTCGATGCCGATCATCATGCCTTTGTGGCGAATGTCGACGATGCCGGGAACGTCGTCCAGGCTTTCGCTCAGCGCCGCATGGATCGCGCGGCCTTTCTGCTCCGCCTTTTCGATCAGGTTTTCCTGCTCCAGCGTTTCCAAAACGGCCAGGGCCGCGCTACAGGCCAGCAGGTTGCCGCCGAAGGTCGAGCCGTGGTTGCCCGCGGTCAACACCTCTGCGGCCTTGCCGCGCGCGAGACAGGCGCCGATCGGAACGCCGTTGCCCAGGGCTTTCGCGAGCGTGACCACATCGGGCAGGATGCCGTTGTGCTGGACCGCGAGAAATTTGCCGGTGCGGCCGACGCCGGTCTGGATTTCATCGAGCATCATCAAAAGATTATGCTGGTCGCAAATGGCGCGTATCCGGTTCAGATAATCGGCCGCCGGCACATTCACGCCGCCTTCGCCCTGCACCGGTTCGACCAGGATCGCGACCACGCCGTCGTTATCGGTCAGCGCCTGTTCGATCGCGACGACATCGTTGTAAGGCACGCGGATGAAGCCTTCGACCAAGGGCTCGAAACCTTGCTGGACTTTCGGATTGCCGGTCGCGCTCAAGGTGGCCAAGGTGCGCCCGTGGAAACTTTTTTCCATCACGATGATCCGAGGAACATCGATGCCCAGGCTGTGGCCGTATTTGCGCGCGATCTTGATCGCGGCTTCGTTCGCTTCGGCGCCGGAATTGCAGAAAAACACGTTGTCCATGCCGCTCAATTCGGCGAGCTTGGAAGCCAAGGTTTCCTGCACCGCGATGCCGTAAACGTTCGAGGTGTGCAAGAGGGTCTCGCTCTGTTTACAGATCGCTCGGTGCACAGCCGGGTGCGCATGACCCAGGCTGCAAACCGCGATGCCCGACAAGGCGTCCAGATAGCGCTTGCCGTCGGTGTCCCATAACCACGCGCCGGACCCGCGCGCGAAGGTCACCGGTAAGCGCCCATAAGTTGGCATGATGTGACTGCTCATTTCATTCGCCTGTAAACGAGAAAAACCGGCGCTGAGCGCGGCCGGCAGAAAAAAAAGGCTCGATTATAAATTTCTATTGACTATCAGGCAAGTAGCGGCGTAAAGATTTGCTTTTTTAATACGCATAATCTTGCTAGAATCAGACAGTTTTCTTTATTGAGTGTTAAAAAATGAGTGTCATCGAAAGAATTAAATCCCAGCTGGAATCCAATTCCGTCGTCCTGTACATGAAAGGCTCCCCCGATTTTCCGCAATGCGGTTTTTCCGGCCAGGCCGTGCAAATTCTGGACGCCTGCGGCGCCCAATATGCCTATGTGAATATTTTTGAAGATCCCGAACTGCGCGATGCGTTGAAAAGCTATTCAAATTGGCCGACCTATCCGCAGCTTTATATCGCGGGCGAACTGGTTGGCGGCTGCGATATCATGACCGATTTATATCAAAAAGGCGAATTGGCCAAAATGCTCGGCGCCGTTGCTTCTGCCGCCGAATAAGTTTCAGGCTTTATTCATTTCCCAGCAAAGTCCCGGCGGTTCGGCAGAATCTGGCCGGGGCTCTGTTCCCGCCTTTTTACCGGCGTTATCTTCAATCCGTTTCCGTCTGAGTTGGTCAAACCGGCGTCGGGCAATGAATCCGCCGTGCTGAGTGTTTGTAAAGGAAAGTGCATGAAATTCGGAGCAAACAGAATACAGCGCTTATTTGTCTTCCTGCTGTTGGCGACTCAGTTCCTGGCGGCCGATCTCTATGCGGATGACCAGCCGCCGCTTGCGCCGGGTTATGGCAAGCTGCAATTCGCTTTGCCGGAGCCCGGCACTTATCAATTGCCGCCCTTGGGCGATGCCGCCGACGGCAACGTGCTGGACAGCCACGGCAAGGCGATCAAACTGCATGATCTGCTGGGCGACAAGATCGTGCTGCTCAGCTTCGTTTATTCGACCTGCAACGATGTGAACGGCTGTCCGCTGGCGACCGCCGTGCTGCATAAGATCAAACAGCGGCTGCTCAAGGAAAAGGACATCGCGGCCAAACTGCGGCTGATCACGCTCAGTTTCAATCCCGAACACGACACGCCGGAAATGATGGCGAAATATGGCGAGGCATTGCAAGCGCCGGGCATCGAATGGCATTTCTTGACCACAGGCTCAGAAGCCGACCTGCAGCCTATCCTGGACGGCTACCGGCATACGGTGCAGAAGGTCTATGACGCCGAAGGCAAAAACACCGGCACGTTTACGCACGTGTTGCGGGTTTATTTGATCGATACGAATAAACGCATCCGTAATATTTACAGCGTCTCGTTTTTGCATGCGGATACGCTGATCAATGACATCCGAACCCTGCTGACCGCCGAACCTAAGCTGGCTGTACAGCAGGCTGCGGCCGGCAAGGCGTCGTTGTATCAGCCGGGCGATGACAAGTCGCATTACGAAAGCGGCGATTACGAGACCCATTCGACCGCGATGAAAGAGCGGCAGGGCAAGGCGATCGATTTGCTGGAGCGCGCCCGGAAGCCGATGTTAGGCTTGCCGCGCGTGCCGGTCCCGCAGGACAATCCCTTAACCGCCGCCAAAATCAGCCTGGGCCGTAAACTGTTCTATGACCGCCGCCTGTCGCTGAACAAGACGTTTTCCTGCGCGATGTGCCATATACCCGAGCAGGGCTTCACCAGCAACGAGATGGCGACCGCGGTCGGAATCGAAGGGCGCAGCGTCAGGCGCAATTCTCCGACCCTTTATAATGTCGCTTATATGCGGACCTTGTTCCATGATGGCCGCGAAACGACGCTCGAACAGCAGGTCTGGGGGCCATTATTGGCGCACAACGAGATGGCGAATCCGTCGATCGGTTATGTGCTCGATACCCTGGCGCAAAGCCCTGACTACAAAGGGCTGTTTCAAAAAGCCTTCGGCAAAGGGCCGAGCATGGAGACGGTCGGCAACGCGATCGCCAGCTATGAGCGCACCTTGAATTCAGCCGCATCGCCCTTCGACCGCTGGTATTACGGCCAGGACAAAAAAGCGCTGGATGAACAGGCGCAGCAGGGCTTTACCTTGTTTACCGGCAAGGCGCGCTGTTCCGAGTGCCATACGGTTACCTCCAAGTTTGCCTTATTCACCGACAACGATTTTCATAATACCGGCATCGGTTATAGCGGAGCCATGCAAGGCGCGAGCGATAAGCGCCGGGTGCAGATTGCGCCGGGCCAGTTTGTCGAGCTTGACCGCGAGGTAGTGGCGTCGGTATCGGAAACGAAAAGCAATGACCTCGGCCGCTATGAAGTCACCCAAAATCCTGAAGACCGCTGGAAATATAATACGCCGTCGCTGCGCAATATCAGCCTGACCGCGCCTTACATGCATGACGGCAGCCTGCAAACACTCGAAGAGGTCGTGCAATTTTATAATCGGGGCGGCCAGGCGAACGAAAATTTGGACCCGTTGATTAAGCCTTTGCAGTTGAACCGCGATGAGGTTTCGGCGTTGGTCGCGTTTTTGCACAGCCTGACCGGTTCCAATGTGCCCGATCTGGTCGGCGATGCCTACGCCGCGCCGATCGGCGATACGCATTAAGGCTTGGATCAAAATTAATTTCTCGAAATGAACTGAAGCTGCGTGCGAGCGGTTTGCAATCGCAACTCAAGGCTGTGTTTTCAGGGCAGCCCCAGCCCCTCGGTCGCGCTTAAAAAGCGCTCCCCAAGGTATTGGTAGTTCTACCAATAGCCAGTATTTCGTCCTGGCTATACGATAGATTAATCTTTAGAGAGTATTCGGAAAACCATGGGCACTCGCGTATCCAAAAAAATGATGACTTCGTTTGAAAGCATTGGCGCTACAGGGGCCATCCTGATGGTCAATGCTTTCGATCCGCAGATTTCGACCAGTAAAATCTTTCTTGAAGCGATACAAACAAACGATCTGCCGCACGTCGTGATCGGCAACAAAATGGATCTGGTCAATCCGGATGAATTCAGTCAGCTCGAAGCCGAACTGGGCTGCAAGGTCATGCCGATGTCACTGTTGACCCGGCAAAATACCGATCATCTGAGCGAGTCACTGAAAAAAACCTTTCCGGAGCAAGCGAGGATCTCGGTGCTGGGAATTTTCAACACCGGAAAAACCAGTCTGATCGCGCATTTGACCGGCAAGGCGTTGAACATTTCGAATTTGCCGGGCACCACCCTGGAATTTGAAGAGCATGACTGGGGTAGCAGGGTATTGATCGACTCTATCGGCCAATTGATCGATGTGAACCGTCCGTTCATGGTCGGCTACGATTTCACCGGGCTCGATCAACCCGATCTGATGTTCGAACATGCCTTGCGTCAGGAAGCCGAAGGCATTCTTTCCTCAATCCGTTCCGCCAAGGCCGGCTTCCTATCCGCGCTGGAACTGATCGCCGATTGTATCGACAAGGGCGGCAAGATTGTGATCACCGGCGCCGGCGCGTCTGCGCTGGTGGCCGAAGAGATTGCGGGTCAATTTTATGAAACCGGCATCACCTGTTTGCCGGTCACCAATGCGATGAGTCAGGCGAACCCGGTTTCATTCGCCAAGGGTGTGGCCGAGGAGGAGGGCGGATTGGCGCGTTATGTGGTCAGCATGGTCTCGCCGAATGACGTGGTGATCGGCGTTTCCGCCTCGGGCGGAACCGGTTTTGCCTATGAAGCCTTGCGCCTTGCAAGGATCAAGGGAGCTAAAACGATTGCGCTTACCGAAAACAGGGATACCCCGCTCGGCGCCAACGCGGACGTGATCATCAAGAGCAGCGCCAAACCGGAAGGCCCTTCGAGCACGAGGGTGCAGACCGCTCACCTGTGCATCGGCCATGCCTTGGTGTGTACGCTGGCTGCGATGCGCGGCTTGACCGGCGAGGAGTCGGTCAATTTCATGATGCCGGAACATATTGCCACCAAGAAAATGGGCATTAAATAACTAACAATCCCTGATATCGGTCAGGTTTTTTTCAGCCGAGTGCCTTTTTCAGCAGATCGGCGATTTCTTCGGCGAACTGACAGATTTGCGTCATGTCGTTGCCTTCCACCAGAACACGCACCAGAGGTTCTGTTCCGGAAAATCTGACCAAAGTCCGGCCTTTCCCATTCAATTCGGTTTCAATGCGCTGGATCAGTTCCGGATACCCCGGGATTTGGTCGAGACTGCTTTTCTTGCCGACCTTCACGTTGATGTGTTGTTGCGGAATGTCCGTGATGACTCGATTCAGTTCACTGATTCTCATGCCGGTTTCCTGCATAACCGCCAGCACGTTCAATGCGGCGATACAGCCGTCGCCGGTGGTTGAATGGTCCAGATGAATCACATGGCCGGACTGTTCGCCGCCTAATGCGGCGTTCAGGCGGCGCATTTCGTCGACGACGTTTTTATCCCCAACATCGACTCTGACCACCTCGATGCCGTTTTCACGCATGGTTTTTTCCAAGCCAAAGTTGCTCATGTGCGTGACGACCAGCGTGTTATTGCGCAACGTGCCTTTTTTCTTCATGTGCAGCGCGCATAGCCCCATGATATGGTCGCCATTCATCACATTGCCGGTTTCGTCGACCATCACGACCCGATCGGCGTCGCCGTCCAGACTGATCCCCACGTCGGCGCGATACTTTAACACCGCATCGGCAATCACGTCGGGGTGCAAAGCGCCGCATTCGCCGTTGATGTTGATGCCATTGGGCGTGTTGCCGATGTGGATCACTTCCGCGCCAAGCTCGGAAAATACCGCGGGCGCGATTTTATAGGCCGCGCCGTTGGCGGTATCGAGTACGATGCGCAGGCCGTCAAGCGTATATTGATGGGGCAGGGTGTTTTTGACATAGACGATATAGCGTCCCTGGGCATCGTCGATGCGCCAGCTTCTGCCGATATGTTCGAGTTGCGCAAGATGGGGTTCAAAATCGTCCGCGCCGACCAGCCGTTCGATGGCTTCCTCCATCGCGTCCGGAATTTTGTAACCGTCAGGTCCGAAGATTTTGATGCCGTTATCGTAGAAAGGATTGTGGCTCGCCGAAATGACGATGCCGACCGCGGCGCGCATATTGCGGGTGATAAAACTGACGCCGGGCGTCGGCAAGGGGCCGACCAATTGCACCTGGATACCGGTAGCCAAGAGTCCCGAGGTCAGGGCCATTTCGAGCATATAGCCGGATAGGCGCGTATCCTTGCCGATCACCACTTTAGGCGTGGAATGGGGAGGCGCCTGACTTTTTAAAATGATGCCAATCGCCTGGCCGATCTTGACCACGAGGTCAGGCTGCATCGGAAATTGGTTGGCCTTGCCGCGAATGCCATCGGTGCCGAATAATTTGATTTTTTGCGCTGTCGCTGACATGGTTTGATACCGATGTTGTTATCCAATAATCATTATAGGATTTATTTTGGCTATCGAATTAGCATTTGATCGTCGCGCCCGCAAGTCGTTCGATTGCAGCATATAGTTAAGCAGACCTATTTAATGGTACTATTTGACGATTTCCACTACCGGTACAGACAGCTCGATTCGACCTTATGAACTCCAACCACCGAATCCTATTTGCCGGCGATCCGCATGGAAATTTTGAGCCGCTGATCAAGGCTGTGCGTAAATGCAGTCCGGAAGCGGTCGTACTGCTCGGTGATTATGATTTAGAGCAGCCTTTGGAATGTTATCTGGAGGCGATCATCGGCCTGACCGAGATTTGGTGGATTGCCGGTAATCATGACTTCCAGTCGCCCGGCAAATACCACAATCTGTTTCATTCCTCGCTAGCCGATAACAGCCTGCATCTGCGCGTCCAGGAAATAGCGGGGGTCCGTATCGCCGGACTCGGCGGCATTTTCTTAGGCCGAGTCTGGTACCCGCCCGGGAGGCCGAAGTGGATCAACAAGCGCCATTTCCTGAACAGCCAGAAACCCGGATCGCGCGACGATAACCTGTCCTTAAAATACCAGTCGGCTATTTGGCATGATGAGTTTGAGGCGTTGAAAGCGTTGAAAGCCGACATTCTGGTTACCCATGAAGCGCCTTCTTCGCACCGCTTCGGCTTTGCCGCGATCGGCGATTTGGCGGCGGCGATGGGAGCCAGAAACATTTTTCATGGCCATCTGCACGAAAATTATTCGAACACGATTCGGAGGCATATCCGCGTCGTCGGCGTCGCCGATCAGACCGTGTCCGATTTGGCGGGCAATTTGGTCGATGTCGACGAATGAGCAATCGCAGGCGGGGTTTTGCAAAAAATCTGCAAAACGGCATGCGGGTATTGATAGTCGATAGCCATTCAGTCTCGGCGCGAGGTCTTGAAGGGCAGCCGCAACAGGCGGAGAAAGCCCAGTGCTTCCGGCTTCCGGTAGGCGGCCAGTCCGATAGTCATGCTGGTCTGAGGTTCTTTCGGGTCGGCGACATAGGTGCCGCACAGCCGGTCCCAGAGTGAAATCGAAAAACCGTAATTGCTGTCCATTTCCGCGCGCCGGGTCGAGTGATGAATCCGGTGCATGTCCGGGGTGATGATCAGCCAGCGCAGTATTCGATCGAGCGCGGGCTGGATCGCGACATTGCTGTGATTGAAGGTCGCGGAACCGTTCAAAATGATCTCGAAGGCGATGACCGCTATGGGGTCCGCGCCAATCAGCAAAATCCAAAACACCTTGTAAAGCATCGATAACACGATTTCGAAGGGATGAAAACGCACCGCGGTCGTCGCATCGAATTCGAGATCGGTGTGATGCACCTGATGCAGGCGCCACAGCAGCGGCCATTTGTGCATCAGAATATGCTGGGCGTAGATCGCGAAATCCAGCAGCAACAGGGTGGCGGCAATTGCCAGCCAGGCGGGCAGGGCGGCCAGATTCAACAAACCCCAGCCCTGCGACTGCGCATGGGCCGCGGCTAGATAGGCCAAGCCGCCGAGGCTCGCGCGCATCAGGATCATGTTCAGGGCGGCCAGGCCCAGATTGATCGGCCAGCGCTGCGCGCGGCCCAGTTGCAACACGCGCCGCGGCCGCCAAAATTCCCAGCCTATCATCAGCAAAAAAATGCCGGCGGCGGCGGATAAACGGATTAGGGTTTCCAAAATTGACCTCTTTGATAAAGTTCCGCCAATTCGGCCGGGTCGGCGCCGAAAAAATAGCGCAGACGCAATGACCACATCAGCAAAATCGTTCTGAAGACGCCGAATGCCTCCCAGCGCCGGCCCGAACTGGTGACCTTCGCGCGCAGACAAAGCGGCGGGCCGATGGCTTTGAGCAATTGGGATAAGGCGATATCTTCCATCAACGCGATGTCGGGATAGCCGCCGACACCGAAAAAAGCCTGCCGCGCCACAAAAATGACCTGATCGCCGGTCGCGATGCCGGTCAGGCGCGAGCGCCAGTTCATCATGCAGGCGATGAGCTTCAGCAGCACCGGACGGCCGCGCAGGCGGATATCGAAACGGCCCCATTGCCCGCCGCGCGCGAGTCGTTGTTCGATCAGCCGCAATGCATTATCCGGTAAAACCGTATCGGCATGCAAAAACAGCAAGATGTCGCCCTTCGCGAGCCGGGCGCCCGCGTTCATCTGCAAGGCGCGGCCCTTAGGCGCCCGGACGACCCGGTCGGCCAGGGCTTCCGCGATCGCCACCGTCGCATCGCGGCTGCCGCCGTCGGCGACGATGATTTCGGCCTGATGCCGCAAGGGCTGCAACGCCCCCAGGCAAGAGGGCAGCGCCAGGGCTTCATTCAGTACCGGGATGATGATCGAAAAATGCATAAGGTCTCGGGCTCTAAAACGATGAGGGTTTACTATTCTCAAATCGATAGCGCGCCGAGTCAATTTTTATCATCCTCGACTTAACAACGAAAGTCCTGAAAGCAATTGACAGTTTCTTGAGCCCTGTCTATATTGCTTCGTCATTTTTGAAAAATAATGGCGAGGTAATTGATTTTATTTCATTAACCGTTCGCAGGGGGTTGCGGTTATCTAGAGCTTGAAGCCCTGAAATTGTCTGTTATTCATTTGTTCTTATTTTGTTTGTGCTTGTCCGTTATGGGGCTTTGGGTTCGTTCGTGCCGTCCGACCTTTTTTCTTAACATACGTTGCAGGAGAAGGAACATGAAACAAATTGGCGCTGAATTTTTTGGTACTTTTTGGCTGGTTCTCGGCGGATGTGGCAGCGCGGTATTAGCGGCCGCATTTCCGAATGTGGGCATCGGTTTGCTGGGGGTAGCATTCGCGTTCGGACTCACGGTGTTGACCATGGCTTACGCGATCGGCCATATTTCCGGTTGCCATCTGAATCCGGCCGTATCGATCGGCCTGTGGGCGGGCGGACGCTTTCCGGCGAACCAACTGTTGCCTTATATTCTGGCTCAGGTGGCCGGCGGACTGGTCGGCGGCGGCATCCTGTATCTGATCGCGAGCGGCAAAGCCGGCTTCGATCCCACTGCCGGATTTGCGGCGAATGGCTACGGCGAACATTCGCCGGGCGGTTATTCGTTATTGGCCGCGTTAATGACCGAAGTCGTCATGACGATGATGTTTTTACTGATTATCCTGGGCGCGACCGACCGCCGCGCGCCGCCAGGGTTTGCGCCTATTGCGATCGGTTTGGGGCTGACGCTGATCCATTTGATCAGCATACCGGTCACCAACACATCCGTTAACCCTGCCAGAAGCCTCGGCGTCGCGGTATATGCCGGAGACTGGGCGTTGGGACAGGTTTGGCTGTTCTGGGTCGCACCGATCGCGGGTGCGCTTCTGGGCGCCTTCATTTATCGATTGATCGCCGAGGGGGAGGATTGAAACCTTAAACTTGTCCCGCTTTAGCAATCCGCTTTACCTCAGGGATGCTTCTCTAAGTCGCCTTGGCGAGAGGACGATTTGAGAAGCTCCCATACTCAATAATAACTATAAGATCATCTTTTATGTACGGGGAAAGTATGACAAATGAGCAATCCGCAACCCATTTTGCGCAAGTTCAACAGGATGAGTTGAACGTCATCAACAGTCAACGACTGAACCGGGGCGATAATCGACAGGGCGATGAGGCCAGGAAAATCACCGGTATTGCGATCAGCGGCGGGGGCATCCGTTCCGCTTCGTTTGCTCTGGGGGTCTTGCAGGGCCTGAACAAATATAACGTCCTGCGCCAGGTGGATTATTTATCGACCGTCTCCGGCGGCGGCTATATCGGTTCGTCGCTGACCTGGTTCAATTATTTGAACAAACGTAACGGTTCGCCCTGGAGCTGTCCTTTCGCTTCCGAAAACGATCCGGGGCAGGGCGCCGCCCATTCACCGTTGAATTACCTGCGGCAACACGGCAATTATCTGTTGCCGGACGGGCTTTCGTCCTTGTCATTGTTGGGTGTCCTCTTGCGTAACATGACGCTTGCGGCTTCGGTGTATTTGGCGGTCATCGTCAGCCTCTTTTTTCTCTGTTTCAAACTTCAACTGTTTCAGCCTATGCCCTGGATGCTGCCGTATTTGAGTCATTGGCAGCCGGCATCGCTGTTCACGCAAGCCGCACTGTCCATGGCGCTGCTCTTTGGCGTCACCAGCTTTATGTACGCCTGGATGACCTGGCGCAAATTAGGCACCGAGGAACGCGGCTATCGAGGTCGCTTCTGGTTTCAGCGCGCCCAGGGCAAGTTCATTTTCCTGGCGCTTGCCTTCGGCCTATTGGCCTTGCTGCCAGCGATAGATTATTTTATCAATGCCAAACTGCATGGGATGGAATACATGTCAACTTCGGTGCCGGCGCTGCTCGGCGTGATCGGGTCGATCTTCGAGTTTTTCCAACAGAAAAAAGGCACGGAAGCCGGCAAAGGACCGATGACCGAAATCCGGATTCTAGTCACCGCACTGCTGTTGATTGTCGGCATTCTGTCGATCGGTTATCAGATTGCGCAGGATTGGCAGCAGTCGGAGACGCAATGGCTTTACGGGGTGGTCATCTGCGGTGTCGTGTTGAGCGGATGGTTCGTCAATCTGAACCTGTTCGGCATCGGCCGAATGGACCGTGACCGGCTGATGGAAGCCTTCATGCCGAATCCTGCGGCAGTCGGCAACAACCACTGGGAACTAGCGACCCAGGCCGATGTGGCTTTCTTCTCAGATGTCTCGGGACCGGATCAGTGGGGACCTTATCACATCATCAATGCGAATACGGTGTTGGTCGATTCGAACAACCCTAAATACCGGGGCCGCGCCGGCGACAATTTCATCATGTCGCATCTGTATTGCGGCGGCGACGCGATCGGCTTTCATCCGATGTCGACCCTGTCCGGCGGCGAGATGACGCTGGCGACGGCGGTCTCGATCTCGGGCGCGGCGCTGAATCCGAACGCGGCAAACTCCGGGCAGGGCGCCACCCGCAACCGGCTGGTGGCGTTTCTGCTGGCGTTTTGGAATATCCGCCTGGGTTTTTGGGTCCAGAATCCCGCGGTGACCGGCTGGCGAAAAATCTTGTCTGATATGAACACGCGCCCGAATTTCTTTTATCCCGGTTTTTTTCAAGGGCTTTTGGGACGGGACCTCAGAGAAAACGTCGGCTATCTGGAACTGTCCGACGGCGGCCATTTCGACAATACCGGACTGTATGAATTGATACGGCGTCGCGTCGATACGATCTATTTTTCTTCGGCCGGCGCCGATCCGAATTTTACCCTGGACGATATCGGCAGTGTTTTGGTGCGCATCAACGTCGATTTCGGCGTCACCGTCTCTTTCAATGATGAACTGGAGGGTCTGATGCCGGGATCGGATGGTGAAAGCATTTATGCCAAACGCTTCGGTTTTTCGAGAATGGGTTTCGACAAAGGCACGATCCATTATCCGGCCCACGGGAACGAACCCGCCAAACAAGGCACGCTGTATATCGTCAGGGCGACCCTGGTCAATGATTTGCCGGCACAGATTTACAGCTATCGCGCCCAGCACGAGGAGTTTCCGAACCAGTCTACCAACGACCAGTTTTTCGATGAGACTCAGGTCGAGGCGTACCGGGAATTGGGATTCAGGTTGACGGCGCGGATGTGCAACGCGCTGTCGCTTCCCTAGTCAGGCATTTGGAGGTTCCCGGCGCTTATGCTCACTGCCATTAAGTTAAGCCAATCATGGTAAGAAGTTAAGCCGTTCGTGGTGAGCTTGTCGAACCATGAACGGTTTAACTTCGGGGCTTCGGATGATTCCGTTCACCCTTCGACAAGCTCAGGGCGAACGGAATCATCCTTAACTTAATGGCAGTGGACGCTTATGCTGGGAACCTTGATCCCTGTTAAAGCCGCTCGACCAAAATTTCCTCGACCTCCGCATCGGTCAGCACGATCGGATTGGTCAGCATGCTGCTGCCGCGGCTGTTCGCGACGATCAGCGCGAAATCTTTCGCGCCGATGCCGTAGCGATTAAGGCGCGGCAGTTGCAGCCTTTCGCTCCATTCGGCCAGCAGCGTGATCAACGCCGCACGGCCTGCATTGCCTCGACGTTGACTTTTGTCGCCGCGGCGACCAGGGTGCCGCAGACCACGCCGTGCGGGATCGGAAAATAAGCGCCCAAGGGCGAGGCCAGCCCGTGCACCGATCCCAGCCCCACTTACGCCAGCGTGATGCCGGAGAGCAGGGCCGCATAAGCCATCGCGGCGCGGCCATCGCCGGCTTCCGGTTCGATGCCTTCCCAGGCCGTGAAAAAGCCTTCCTTGAAGGCCGTCATCCCGCTCCAGGCCAGGGCGTCGGTGAAAGGGTTCGCCTTGATCGAAACATAGGATTCCAGCAACTGCGTGAACGCATCCATGCCGTCGGCCGCGATCAGTTCGCGCGGGCAGCTCGCCAGCAGGTCGGGATCGATCACCGCGTATTCGGGGATCAGGCACTCGTCGCGGAACGACTTCTCATTGGTAGTCTGGAAATTGGATAGATTAGGACGTGATTTGAAACACTTGGTGACCACTGTCGATGATTTACGAGCCTGCAACGTCGGATTAAAGGTATTGGCGGGTGCCGGTGCACAAATCGATACGACGACAGCAAATGGGCGTCTGTTCTTTGGGATTTTTGCGGTACTAGCTGAATTTGAGCGGGAACTGATTGCTGAGCGTACCCATGCGGGGCTTGCAGCCGCGAGGGCACGAGGCCGGCAAGGCGGGCGCCCTCGAAAGATGGATAGAGCAACCGTGATGATGGCGATGGCCGCGATGGCAGACCCGAAAGCTAATGCGTCAGATGTGGCTCGTCATTTGAATATAACTACTACGACTCTGTATACCTATGTAAATGGTGATGGTACGTTGAAGCAGGCTGGACAGTCGCTTATTGATTGAACTGTTGCTCGATTAGGGTAACTGCGAAGAATTCACATAACTTAGGGTATCGTTAACACTCAACCCTTAGAGCCCGCCTTTCAGCAGACGATCTTCTATCAAAGCTACGTAAATCATTAATCATCATGGCCTAGTAAATTTCATTCATGAAATTGAAACAATTAGAGCTTAGACTTAGTTGCATGCTTAATCAATCCACACATCAGCAAATCTAGATATGTTTATTGAGAGTGCTTTATTCATAATCAGCTTGATTGGAGAATCATAATGAGACTCTTATAATTAGGGTCCATTCTTATCCTTCTTTGGATAAACTCTGGGATCAAAATACGATAAAGACACTTCACAAATGGCTTGAGATCAGAGAAACGAATTGCAGTGGAACCCTAGTTGCCACAAGAGATATGCCGAGCGGCACAACGAACTTGCCGAATGCAGGCTATTCTCGTTTTGACTTAATTCCAGTACCAGTTACACCTGGCCACACCTATGGCTTGTGCCTGCATTACGATCCAATGCCTATCCCTCAGGGCTTTCAACGTTATAACGACAGTGTTTCTTTCTACATATCAAATGGCGGAATTGTTGACATACCACCGATATCGACTGCGGCTAAGGTTCCTGCTTTACCTTGGCAAGCTGAGATGCTTTTTGCAACGTGTTTATTGGCTGCTGGGCGCTGGATAGGTCATAAGCAAAAACCAAATAAACTGAAAAAAGGATAGTCAGACCAACAAAGTTAGCAGTGTCTGCTTTTATGAATTTTGACATGTCTGAAAAGTTCTCGCTGGCCATCCAACAGTACGAGACAGGTAATCAAAAAGAAGCTGTAGTGATTTGCGAAAAAATCATCATGGTTGATCCAAATCACTCTGCGGCACTTAATTTATTAGGTCTGATATTACTCGATAACAAGCATTACAACGAAGCGCGTGATTTATTCGAAAAGGCGGCCGCAATTGCCCCAAAAATCCCTGATTACTATAATAATTTAGGATCGCTACACCAAGAACAGAACCAGTTTAGCTTAGCTGAAATTTATTTCCGTCGGGCAGTCCAGTTAAATCATACTCATCCGGAAATTCTTGGTAATCTTGGAGATAGCCTTCAAGCCCAGAAAAAGCTGAGCGCAGCAATAGCATGCTACCATGACGCCTTGCACTACAGTGAAAGCAACATTAGGATACTTGTTAATCTTGGCAGATGTTTAGAAGATCAAGGCGAATTGAACGAGGCGGCAGCATGCTATAACAAGGCCATAGCGATTGATCCAAACCATGCCATAGCTCTCAACAACCTAGGCACCGTACTCGAAAAACAAGGTCTGGTTGAGGAGGCCATATTCTATTACAAACGTTCTCTCGTGGCACAGCCCGAGCATGCATTCACACACAACAATCTTGGGCTTGCATTCATGCAAATTGGGCAATTCGGGGTGGCTACCGCGTGTTTTCGAAATGCGCTTGCGATAGACCCAGGATATGTCGATGCGCTAGAAAATATCGGCGATATTTCTGCAATGCAGGGAAAGACTGACGCGGCGAAATCATTTTATCGTAGCGCCCTTAATATCAATGACTCGCCGGGTCTCAGATTCAGATTGGCCACGCTGTTGCCACCGATACTTGAATCTGAAGAGAGCATAGCCATGATCCGGAAGGAGCTTGAATCAGCATTGGATGATTTACGACAGGACAAAAATTTAAAGTTATTTGATCCTGTTTTGGAGGTGAAGGATGCATTTTTCTATCTTGCCTATCACGGATTCAATAATCGAAATTTAAAAACTCAGCTTGCCCAGCTATTCGAACGAAGTTGCCCTTCATTACTTTGGGAGGCACCACATTGTTCATTACTGCGTGATGTGCAAAATCCTATTAAAATCGGCATTATTTCAAAATACCTCTACAACCATAGTATTGGCAAAACGACTCAAGGTTTCTTCGCCAAGCTACCCCGTGACCGCTTCCGTGTTTATGCAATTTTCGTTGCACCGATTGTCGATGATCAAACTTCAAGGTTTATTAGAAGCAATGCCGATGAAGTGTTAGAAGTCTATCCTTCGCTTGCAACAGCTAGACGGAAAATTGCTGCACTCGAACTGGATGTTTTGTTTTATCAAGATATTGGAATGGACCCATTTACCTACTTCCTTGCTTTTGCAAGACTTGCGCCAATTCAATGCACATCCTTTGGTCATCCAGATACAACCGGCATACGGAACATGGATGGTTTTATTTCCAGCGGTCTATTCGAAATTGAAAATGCTCAAACGCATTACAGTGAAACGCTGCATGTGTTAAGTAATAATAGTTTTCTGACTTATTATTACCGTACAGACCTGCCAACTATTCTAAAATCTCGAACTGAATATGGTTTATCGAATGAAAAGCACCTATATATTTGTCCGCAAACCCTTTACAAACTCCATCCAAGCTTCGATCACATTCTAGCCAATATTCTTCGTAGCGACCCCCTGGGTAATATTGTTCTATTAGAGGGTTCTGTAGCGAATTTTGCGGAATTACTACGCCAACGCTTTCAAGTGAGTATGCCGGATGTTGCTGATCGCGTGATATTTTTACCACCACAAAACACGGTGGATTATATAAACCTCATTGCAGTATCGGATGCGATGCTGGATATCCCCAGTTTTAATGGCATGAATTCCAGTCTTGAAGCCTTTGCGGTCGGAACGCCAATCGTCACTTTGCCAGGCGAATTGCAACGTACTCGGCATGGCGCAGGCATGTATCGCAGAATGGGGTTCTCCGATTGCATCGCTGAGAATACGCTGGATTATATAAAAATCGCCCTCCGTTTAGCCAATGATTTACTTTTTCGTCGAGAAGTCAGCGCTAAAATTTTGGCAAATAATCACCTGCTCTTTGAGGATGAGGGAACAATATTGGCATTCTCAGATTTTTTCGAACGGCGCGTGTCATCAGTCCAATCAAATTTGGAGGCGCCGTTTCCCGAATTTATTTCCAGTGGGCATCAAACAGCCTCATGAATTCTATCCTATGCCTTCTGCCAAATGATCATTCACAAAAGAATCTAGACACCTTTATAATTCGAGCAAGGGATTGCTGCCTATGATTCGATTTTCGAAAGATACTGTCACATGGGTATCAGCAATGTTTTTTCTCGGATTCTACGGAACGCTGCACTTTGTCTATTTTCAGATTCCAGATGAAATTTTTAAGGCGATCTATTACAATGGACTAGGTCTGTTTTGCGCTGACATTATCAATTTTGTAGCACCTTTAGAAGGGGTGGCGGCCTTCCAGAATTACCTCATATCATCGAGAGTTAACCTTGAAATCGTCCGTGGCTGTGATGGTGCAGGGGCTCTGTTTCTGATTACAGCTGCGATACTGTCTTTCCCGGTCGAATTCGAACGAAAATGCATAGGCCTAGTCCTTGGCGTCTCAATGCTTTACTCAATCAATCTAATCCGGATTAGTGGACTTTATTTTGTGATCGCATATCGTCCGGAGTGGTTTAATCTAGTACATATCTATTTGACCACCACCCTCATGATTATCCTGGGATGCCTGTTTTTCATCTGGTGGGCATTCGGTTCATCGAATAAGTTCTATGAACCGACGTGAACTGATTCTACTGACCATTAAAGCCTTACTAGCATGGCTGGCATTGTCCGGATTGGCGTTGTATTTTGGGGCGTCGCTTATAATAGGGTTATTTCCCTTTATTAAGTCGATAATGATAATACTGACGCCAGAATTGGCGCCTAGATTGAAATTGGTAACGTCAGCATCGGCATCAGCTCAACTTGACTATTCGATTGAATTATCCGCTTGGGTACTTCGTCCTATTTATCTAAACGCCGCTCAATACATTCCGCCTTGAATCGATTTGAAATCACCCGCCAACTTACTACACGTCCTAGTCCCGCTAGTCATTGAAGGATCTATTTTAAAACTCTCGCATCGATTCGTTGCGCTCTGGATGAGACGTCGCAACTCTTCGCTATTCACGTATTCCAGAAGAAAGCAGGTGCGGACAACCCGACCAAGTTCCCGAAAGGCGTAATATAATTTGTTTTTCCGACTGGCCGTGCCGAGCTTGCGCAGGATCATCGAAGGTGCAATGCGGCCAGCCTTGATCGACAGCGCAATTTGTAGCATATCCGGTAGATGCCGGGCAATCAACTCCCAATTGATATTGTCCTTGGTGAACAACTCGCCAATATGGTTGTAACTTGCTTCTGAGGTGGGCTTGTAGTACTTCAAATCCTTCCAGTTTCGGATACGCGGCATCAATTTGATGCCCAACAGATAAGCAAGACCGAATACTGGCGTACTTTGCGCTTGGGTATCGCCATGCAGCGTATCCGGTTGGATGTCGGATTTGTTTTTGGTCAGTCCGTCCAGAATATAGATGGCCTCCCAAACGCCGCAAGGGATAAAATGCGAGAACAGGGCAATATAAGTATCACTGACATGGTAGTACGCGACACCACCCCAACTACCGTAACGAATATGGTACTCCGACAGAAGATTGTTTTCGTAGAGGTCCCACTTGGTGCCGTCGGCACCGGCACGTGTTGCGTCTCCCCAAAGTTTGGGTAGCCAGAAGCGATTGTAACCATTGATCACTTCGCATATCGTTGCTTCGAGTTTTTCGGTCGTCACATGCCGTTGATTGACGAATGCTATCTGTCTGTCGCTGACACCGGACACGCTCTTTGCAACCTGCGTCGGCCCGAGTCCTGTGCCATAGGCGAATGTCGTGAGTATTTGCCGTCGCTCCTCATCTTCCAGTTTGCTTTCATGTCCGCTTAACGGCCCAAAGAACTTCCCCCAGTTCAGCCATCGCATCGTATCGCCAAGCACATCGAGCATCGATAGGTCGAGTGCTTGCAATTTTTGGGTCAATGCGTCTTCAACAACCCGAAACCCTTTGGGATCGGGCTTCTTGGTAAGCCTTGCCAGTACCGGACGGCCATTGACGATATTGAAATAGGTGTTGCTCAGGTAGTCTCGGTCAACCGCATGGGCGGCATCAAGGAGTTGGGTACGCACATGGTCGACGAACGCTGGGCTTTCAACCGGTATGCCGACCAGTTCCCCGTACTCCGCTAAAGCCGCGTTACACGCCTCCATGGACAGCAACTGCTCGCGCGAATCCGAGTAGGCATCGCTGCCTGGAACACAGATGTCAGCAGATTTCAGTTCCTGAACCAATTGCCGGCAGACGCACACCTCGAACTGACCTGACATGGGTTTTGCGCGAGCGTGAGATGTCGTACCGCTTCAGTGCCTCCCGGTCTACGGGTATCCCTTCGATTTTCGCCAGATGATCAATAATGGCGTCAGGGATTTGATCCGATGTCACAAAATGACCCAGACGCTGAAAGGTCTTCAAGGTGAGAAGAAAACCAAATCGGGTACTCTGGCCACGCACAACCGTTGTGCAAAAGCCACACTCTTCAGGTGTTGGGGAATACCATCGCTCCAATTCGCCGGCATTTTTTCGGAATACCTTGATCCACTTGGCGAATGTTCGCGGGTACGGCTTTGATCCACGATGAGCCAATTAAATTTGTTGAGGCTGGGCGACAAAGCTGTAAAATCCCCTTGCAACGTAGCCGAACCCCATACGCCGAACATGTTATTTGTGCCGTCGTCAGCGGCAAAACTGGAAAGCGGTTGAGTCAGTAATAAAGGGCCTAAAACCACAGTAGCTTTAAATTTGGTCATAAAAGAATTCCATAACTATGTTTATGCAAATATTTTTTACAAAAAGAAAGCATATTATGAGCCAATTTATAAGTTTATGATTTTTATATAGAATTCATTATCTCCGAGAAATTTAGAAACTATGAACGGTTGAAAAAACCAACTTGCGCTGGTTCTGTGGCGAGTATTAGAGCGAACGATTCACCCGGCTTGCATGGGCGTCATTTTAAATTTTTGTCTTGAACATGCCTACACGAGCCGAGTTGGACTCGCGGCATTTTAATTGCGTGATCAACATAGGGACCGGATGTCACATTGGCTTTTATTGCTTGAATTTGCCGGCTTAGCGTTGGTCATTGGAATCGCTGGCTATTTTCTCGCCCTCTATGGCGATGTCATTGCCGAAAAGACCGGCTTGGGCGGAAGCTGGGTGGGCTTTTCCATGCTGGCGACAGTGACCTCCTTGCCGGAATTGGTAACGGGTATTAGCTCGGTAACGTATGTTGGTGTTCCGGATATAGCATTGGGCGATGCCTTGGGCAGCTGCGTATTCAATCTGCTGCTGATCGTGATGTTGGATTTTATGCACCGAGGTTCTTCGGTTTACACCCGAGCCAGTCAGGGTCACATCCTCTCGGCTGGGTTTGGTGTGGTACTGCTCGGATTCGTGGCGTTTAACATCCTATTGTATCGAAACGGATTCCGTTTGAGTTTGTGGCATATCGGGCTGTATGCCCCGATCATAGTACTATTTTATATCGTGTCCATGCGCACGGTGTTTCGTTTCGAAAAAGCTCAGCACCTGGAAGCCGTGGAAGAAATTGTCGAGCGGCACCCTAAAATGAGTTTGGCAAAGGCAATTGCTTTTTATTGTGTCGCCTCAGCCGTGGTCATTGCCGCAGGTATCCGTCTGCCATTGACGGCCGACCATGTCGCCCAGGCCATGGATTGGCAGCGTAGCTTCGTGGGCACGGTATTCGTGGCCTTGGCGACTTCGATGCCTGAAGTAGCTGTGATGTTCTCAGCTTTCAGAATCGGTGCCCTGGACATGGCCATCAGCGACTTGTTCGGCAGCAACCTGTTTAATCTGGTCATCATTGCCCTAGATGATGTAGCTTATTTAAAAGGCCCCCTACTTGCCTATGTTTCGTCTGCGCATCTGATTTCAGCACAGTCGGCCATCATGATGACAGGTGTTGCCATTGTCGGCCTGCTGTATCGTCCAAACACTCGCCTCTTCAAGACGGTGGGCTGGGTCAGCTTGTTCATGTTCAGTATTTTCATACTCAATATATCTGTGCTGTATTTGCAACATTAATAAGTCAATATTTGCCCCGATCACATTTATTTAAAAATACCGAAAAACATTGGCCTGTGATTGCTTTCTCATTTAAACTCAGATCCAAGCGATAATAATTAAACCAATAACGGAGCTCATCTATGGAAGCCTATCCTTCTGAACTTCTGCTGATCGCCTTTGTTGCGATGCTTGCACCGCTCCTTGCCGAGTTGCCCCCTGGTTTCCGCTTACCTGTTGTGGTTATTGAAATCATTTTGGGGATACTGATAGGCCCATATGTGTTAAACCTAGCCGTTCCGGATGGCATGATCGGTACACTGGGAGAACTCGGCTTGGCTTTTCTGTTATTCATGGTCGGGCTTGAGATCGATTTCGACAAGATTCGCGGCAGACCCTTGTCCTTGGCGGTAGGCGGTTGGTTTCTTTCGTTCTTCATGGCTATGGTTTGCATGTATTTTTTCCATGCGATTGGATTGATTCAAGCTCCGCCTTTATTGGCGGCAGTCGCTTTGTCCACCACAGCCTTGGGCGTCTTAGCGCCCATTTTGCGTGACCGGGGAGAGTTGGACTCCGCCTTCGGGACCTATATGGTTGCGGCCGCCGCAGCGGGTGAATTCGGCCCCTTGATGATCATTTCGCTTTTACTGATCCCCACGCATGACTCCTTTCTACATGGGCTGTTCATGGTGACTTTTATCATCATTGCTTTTGTCGCTGCGAATATCGCTCTTAATGCGCGTTCATCACGGATGATTGAAATCATGACGCGCACGATGCAAAGCAGCGGTCAGCTTCCTGTAAGAATTTGTATTCTGCTTCAGATTCTGTTCGTCTCGCTCGCCGCCAAATTCGGCTTAAATATCGTGATGGGCGCTTTTGCGGCCGGTATGGTGGCAGGGCTCGTCATTAAAGGGAAAGCGGGAGAACCACTCCGGCAAAAGCTGGATGCAATCGGTTATGGCTTTCTGATACCCATATTCTTTATCGTAGCGGGCATGAAGTTTGAAGTCAGCGCCTTATGGTCGGCCCCACTGGCACCCGTCCAAGTGATGCTTTTGTTGGGTTTGCTGCTATTGGTCCGGGGTGCCCCGGTGTTTTTATACAAGAAGGATTTGGCTCCCGACGAGCAGATACCCTTCGCGTTTTATTCCGCCACAGGCCTGCCTTTGATCGTTATCATCAGCGAAATAGGCGTTTCCGCCGAGCTGATGTCGCCCGACAGGGCAACGATACTGGTGTGTGCGGGTATGCTTTCGGTCTTGCTCTTCCCTGTCTTAGCCGTGAAGCTGCGGGGGAAATTCAGTTTGACTTGGTGAATCTTCACTTTAAATAGGGCCATAGGATACGCACGTGGGAAGTGCTATCCAACGCCTGCATAGCTAGATTGCCGCCGCTAGTGGAGTTTGGACTGCTGTTGGGCGGCTCGGCAATGGGTGCGTTGTCGCTATGGGCCGAACGAGATTGAAGAGAAGAAGGCCAATCCGTTCCTGAAATTCCTCAGCTATTTTTGGGGGCCCATCCCTTGGATGATCGAAGCGGCCGTGATCCTATCGGCGGTAGACCGGCATTGGCCGGACTTTGCGATCATTCTCCTTTTGCTGGTGGCCAACGCTGTGGTCGGATTCTGGGAAGAACACCAGGCCGGCAACGCCATCGCCGCGCTGAAGGCCAAGCTGGCGGTCAAGGCCCAGGTGAAACGTGATGGCAAGTGGACAAACCCGGAGGCGCGCGATTTGGTGCCGGGCGATGTGATCCATCTGCGTCTGGGCGATATTGTGCCAGCGGATGCGCGCTTGTTGGAGGGTGACCCGGTGGAGGTGGATCAATCCGCGCTGACGGGAGAGTCGTTGCCCGCCACGCGCAAACCCGGCGAGGCGGTGTTCTCGGGTTCGATCATCCGTACGGGTGAAATCGACGCGCTGGTGTACGCTACGGGTAAGAATACCTACTTCGGCAAGACCGCGCAACTGGTGCAGGGCGCGCAGACAGCCAGCCATTTTCAACGCGCCGTGTTGAAAATCGGCAATTACCTGATCATTCTTGCGATGACTCTGGTGGCGGTGATTATTACTGTCGCACTGTTCCGCGGCGACCCGATGCTCACCACGCTACAGTTTGCCCTGGTGCTGACCGTGGCTGCGATTCCGGTGGCGATGCCCACGGTGTTGTCCGTGACCATGGCGGTAGGTGCGCGTTCGCTGGCCAAAAAAGAGGCGATTGTGTCCCGGTTGGCGGCCATCGAGGAATTGGCGGGCGTGGACGTGTTGTGCGCGGACAAGACCGGCACTCTGACCCAGAACAAACTGACATTGGGCGATCCGTTCAACGTGGACGGCATCCCTGCCGAGCAAGTCATCCTCAACGCCGCGCTGGCGTCGCGAGCGGACAACAAGGACACCATCGACCTGGCCGTGCTGGGCGGCCTGAAAAATGATCAGGCCTTAAAAGACTATCAAGTACTGCATTTCCAACCGTTCGATCCGGTGCATAAGCGCACCGAGGCCACCATCAAGGGTACGGACGGAGATGAGTTCAAGGTGACCAAGGGCGCACCGCAGGTGATTCTGGATTTGGCGGCCAATGCCGGTGAGGTGAAGCCTGCCGTCGACAAAGCGATCAATGAATTTGCGGCGTGCGGCTTTCGTTCATTGGGCGTGGCCCGGGCAGATCAGGAAGGCAAATGGCAGTTTCTAGGCGTGCTGCCCCTATTCGATCCGCCACGAGAAGAAGCCAAGCAAACTATCGCGACCGCGCGCGATGGGCGTGAAGGTCAAGATGGTGACGGGCGATGCACTGGCCATTGCCCAGGAAACCGCCAAGAAATTAGGGATGGGGGCAAATATCCTCAATGCAGGCGGCTTTGGCGATACCAAGCATCATGAAACGGAGCAGTTGGCGGAGTCCATCGAAAAGGCCGACGGTTTCGCCCAGGTGTTCCCCGAACACAAGTTCCACATTATTGATGTCTTGCAAAAACGCGGCCACATTGTCGGCATGACCGGCGATGGGGTGAACGACGCCCCCGCGCTGAAGAAGGCGGACTGCGGCATCGCCGTTTCCGGTGCGACAGACGCGGCGCGCGCGGCAGCGGACATCGTGCTGATGACGACAGGCCTGACGGTGATCATCGATGCCATCAAGGAAAGCCGGAAAATCTTCCAGCGCATGAACAGCTATGCGATATACCGCATAGCCGAGACGCTCCGGGTACTGTTATTGATGACATTTGCGATCCTGATCTTTAACTTCTATCCGATGACTGCCGTGATGATTGTGATTTTGGCGTTGCTCAACGACGGGGCGATCCTTTCCATTGCCTATGACAATGTGCATTACAAGGACAAGCCCGAGGCATGGAACATGCACATGGTGCTCGGTGTTGCTACGGTTCTGGGTGTCATCGGGGTTATCTCCGCCTTCGGTTTGTTTTATCTCGGTGAGCGCGTCTTTCATCTTGACCGTGCGCATATTCAGACCCTGATGTATTTAAAGCTGTCCGTGGCAGGACATCTGACGATTTTCCTGACGCGCACGCGCGGCCCATTCTGGTCCATACGCCCCGCGCGGATATTATGGGTGGCTGTGCTCGGCACGCAAATCGTGGCGACTTTGCTTGCGGTTTATGGGGTGTTCATGACCCCGCTCGGCTGGGGCTGGGCCGCGTTCGTTTGGGGCTATGCCTTGGTGTGGTTCCTAGTGAACGACCGGGTGAAACTGCTTGCTTATCGGGTGTTCGATCCGACTGCAGCCCCCCTATTGGTCAAAAAGCAGGCTGATGCGAAACCTGCGCCTGCCGATATGACGCAACAGATCGCCAAGCGAGCCTATGAGCTCTACGAGCAGGGGGGCCGCCAGGGCGGTCATGCAGTAGAGGACTGGGAGCAGGCAGAGCGGGAAGTTCGAAAAAAATAAAGCCCGCTCATAATCAGACGCGAACAACGCCGCATCAATGCGATCTTAATCAGATGCCAAAACAGTCTTTTCTTTCTTTAATCGTTTGGAAGCAACGCCTGGTATTCTGGTTAGGCGCAATTGTTGTCGGTTTGGTTATCGTCGCCATGACGCTGCTCAGCGAATGGGCGGCAAACGTCTACCGAAGCCTTTCCATTCTCTATCCCTGGTTCCACTTCGTCATCCCTCCCGTCGGATTGGGAATCACAGCATGGATAACTTTTCGTTTCTTTCCCGGCAGCGAACGCAGCGGCATACCACACGTTAAAACAGCGCTGGAAATTGCCGGCAATCTGGAAGCAAGAAATCAATTGATCTCCTTGAGAATCGCTTTAGGAAAACTGCTGTTACCGATCATGGGCCTGATTTCCGGAGCGTCAGTCGGTTTTGGCGGCCCCGCCGTTCACATCGGCGCATCCATTATGTTGTCTCTAGGTAAAGCGGTTAAATTTCCGCCGCATTACATGGAGAAAGGGTTGATTATAGCCGGCAGCGCCGCCGGTTTTGCGGCCATGTTCAGCGCTCCTTTGGCCGGCATCGTTTTTGCCATCGAAGAAATGGGCCGAACGTTGGAAGAGCGCATAAGTAGTCTGGTATTGACCGCGATCGTGTTTTCCGGCGTGACCGCCTATGCTTTATTGAACAGCTATATATACTTTGAAGACGAATCGCTGCGCATGCCATGGGGACAACATTGGCTGGCTATACCTGTATGTGGAATCGCCGGCGGCTTTTGGGGTGGTTTGTTCAGCAAAATAACGATTGCAGGGGGACGTTTACTTAAGCGTTCAGGACTTCCCTTCGTCGTTATTGCTATTGCTTGCGGCGGCGTGATAGCCGCATTAAATTTTTTATCCGATGGGGCAACCGTAGGCACCGGTTACCAGCAAACCAAAGCCATTTTAAACAGCACGGCCCCTCTGGGTATTTCCTTTCCATTTCTCAAAATGCTTGCCACTTGCGCAACTTTTTTCAGCGGTATACCGAGTGGAATTTTTGTGCCCTCGATTGCAACCGGTGCGGGGCTGGGTATTGATCTAGCATACTGGCTTCCGATTGCGCCTGCTCCAGTGATGATTTTGTTAACCATGACCGCTTATTTCTCGGGGATGCTACAATCGCCGCTCACCTCATTTGTGATCGTCATGGAAATGACTAACAGCCATGAAATCCTGATACCATTGATGGCTACAGCTTTTTTTGCTACCGGAACGTCAAAAATAATGAACCCGGTGCCTTTGTACCTAGCTTTATGCGATGCCTACTCTACCTTAGGGACATCCCACAATTCCGTCAAAAACTAATTTCTGTTTTTAAATGCCGAACAGCGGCAGCTGTCCCAGCGGCTTCGACACAATTCTGTCCAATAGTCGAGTTTATATTTGGATCCGGACTATCAGATATTTGTTTTTTATATTCAGTGACTGACTCAAAATGGTCAACTGCTGCTATTCACGGCGGTCAGTATGCTCATATTTAGTATGATAAAGAGCCCTCCTACAGCGGGATAAACATGATAATTCTGAATCATAGATGCAGAAATCACATGAATTTATCTACTATTGCCCATTTTCGCACGAATCCTTACGGTCATCCTTCCTGATCGTATTGGGATTGCTGACGGCTATTCTGGTCGTCATGGCGATTTTACCTTCCCAATTACTAGGCCAAATGGAAATCTCTTTTCAGGAAGTGGCCTCGACAGGCAAAAATCCACGATCCGTACCAAGTTTTGTAGATTGGATGGTTTTTTGCGAAATGGGTGGTCGCTGGCTGTTGGGGATCGTGGCCGCTTGGCTGAGTATTCAATTTCAGCGTTGGTTACTGCGGTAATGGGATAATCGCTCTGTCTATCGCTACTACAACAAGATGGAATTGTTGGTGGTTCGAAAACGACGCTTAACGTCATCCTTTTTCCAACTAATAAAATTCGTGATGTTACTCATTTACGAAGGAATCCTTACGGTCATCCGATTTGACTTGAACGTGGACCAGGGTAACGTGCATGATTTCGCCTAAACAACAGTGGATAGGCCGTCATTATACTGCACGCGGTCGGTTCGATTGGGGCGAATTTGTAAGGGGACTCCCGCGCTATGGATGCATCCATAGCGCGGGATTTGCGGCAACACTACTTCAAGCTTTGATAATAAGCGCCGAGTTCTTCGATTTCCTTTTCGGTCAGCGTTTTCGCGATCAAACGCATTTTGCCGTAAACATCGTTATGGCGGCTGCCGTCCTTGAAGGCGTTCAAGGTTGCGCTCAGATACTCGGCCTTCTGTCCTGCCAGCGCCGGGATGTCCAGTTTCTGGCCTTCGCCGTCGTTGCCGTGGCAGACTTCGCAGGGGACGAGCAGGCGTTCATTGTCGCCTCGGGTGACCAGGGTTTCGGCCTGTTTGAGGTCCGCCGAGCCGGCAGCTTCGGAAGATGCGGGCTGGGAGGCAAACCAGGCGGCCAGATCCGCCATATCCTGCTTGCTGAGGCCCTTCGCGATGCCCGTCATAAATGGACTGTCGCGGCTGCCGTCCGCATAATCCTGCAATTGCTTGAACAAATAAGTCGGCAATTGTCCGGCCAGCGACGGATAGGCCGGCGTTTCGCTGTCGCCGATGTCGCCGTGGCAGGACGCGCAGGAGGCAGCCAGTTCCTGGCCTTTCTGCGCATTGCCGGCTTTGACGAATTTCAATTGTTCCGCAGTCCAGGCAACCTGGGATGAAGGCGCGGCGCCAGCCAGTGCCGGAACCGCCAAAATCAGAGAGAGCAATAGTCTGTTCATACTCAGTATCCCCAAGGGCTGGAACCGTAGGTTTTCATCAAAAAGAACTGCGCGACCGGATATCCGAACGCGAACAGCATGAACGCGCCAATCACCCAGTTCCACATCGCAAAGCTGTTCAGGTAGGCTGGAAGCGCTTTGACCGGATGGATAGGCTCCGCGTATTCGACTTCGCCTTCATAGGTCTCGGTCACGTGAAACTGTGTCTTCGCGAGGTTATAGATCAACAGACCCGCCGATCCGACCAGGATCAGGCCGCCGAAGATCATCGTGATTTCGTAAGGCTCCCAGGACAAGGTCAGCAAATTGTTGTAATGGACGCTGTCGATCCGCCGCGGCTGGCCGAGCAGGCCGAGGATGTGCCAGGGGGTGGTCAGGATCACCATGCCGATGAACCAGGTCCACAGCTGGATTAACGCCAGATTGTTCGAAAACAGCGGCCTTCCGGTCAATACCGGCCAGAAATAATAGGCAATCCCGAAATACATGATGATCGTGGTGCCGCCGAAAATCAGGTGGAAGTGTCCCGGAACCCAGGCGGTATTATGAATCATCGCGTTCATCGCATAGCTGGCGTTGATCAGGCCGCCGAAGCCGCCGAGGATCAGCATCAATAGGGCCAGAATGATCGCCAGCACCAAATGATTGGTCCACGGCAATGCGCCGATCCAGCCGAACAGACCCTTGCCGCCATTCAGACGCCCGGCGATTTCCAAGGAAGCAATTACCGTGAAGCCGGTGATGAAGGTCGGCAAGGTTACCACGAAGGTGCCGACCATATGCAGCAGCTTCCAGCCGCTGGCTTGTTCCGGGTCCATGTATAAATGGTGAAAGCCGATCGGCAAGCTGAACACGACCAGCAGAATGAACGCGGCCCGCGCCAACTCGTCGCTGAATACATAGCCACCCGCCTGTTTGGGGACCAGGCAGTAAAACGCGATATAGGCCGGAATCAGCCAAAAATACACGATCGGATGCAAAGTCCAGGCGAACAGCGTGCGCGCGAGGCCGGCATCGATCGTATCGACCCAGCCGAGCGCCCAGGGGATCAACTGGAACAACATTTCGGCCGCGACCCCGGCGCTGGTCCACAGCCAGAGGATCGTATTCGCGGCGGTCGCAAACATCGCGAGCGGCACCGGATCATCCGGATTGGCTTTTTTCCACTGCATGTACATCACGATCATCGACACGCACCAGAACCAGGAGCCGACGACTAAGAGTGTCGCGCCGATATAGAACAGCACATGCGCCTGCACCGGCGGATAGAACGTGTACAGCACCGAAGCCGCGCCGGTTAATAAGGGCAGGGCGGCCAACACGACGCCGGACAGTGAGACCCAGAAACCGGCCCAGGCGAAGGTCTTGTTCCAGACCGGCAGTTTCAGCGTGGTGGTCGCGACATAGTAGCCGAAGCCCATGATGAAAAACGTGGTCAGCACGAACGCCATCAACACTCCGTGCGTACTGGTCGAGGCGTAATAGACTTCGCGCGATTGAATCCAGCCGATGAAGCCTGAGCGCTCGATCACCTGATAGATGCCCATCAGGCAGGCCAGCGCGAAGGCGCCGAAGGCGACCCAGAAATGGGACAGCGCCAGTGTTTTTTCAGTCGTATTATTCATGGCTCGCGTCTCCTTGTGGATGTTTGAGCGCATCCCACTGCTCTTTGCCGATCACCTTGATATTGTTCCACATGTGCGCATGGCCCATGCCGCAATATTCGTTACAGAGCAAGGGGTAGGCGCCCGCATGATGCAGTTCGGTCTTGACCTCGGCGACATAGCCCGGCACGATCATCGTGCTCATATTCGTCATCGGGACGTGCACGCCGTGAATCACGTCCTGGCTGACCATCCGAAAGGTCAACGGCGTATCGGTCGGCAACACGATGTCCTGCGGATAAAAGCCGTAGCGCCCCGCGACGATGCGTACCGTGATATTGCCGGCGGCGTCTTCTTCGATACCCAGCTTGTCCTCGGCAAACTCGCCGCTCAAGTGCAGGGAGGCGGAGTCGATCGGTTCGACATGACTCGGCGCATGAATGCCGTGAAAAAGCGCCGAGGCCAGAATCACCGTCACAAAGAGCCCTGCAATCCCGAGCGCAATCGCCGCCCATTTTTTTTCCAGTGGATCGATATGCATACCGCCCCCTTAACCGATCGGGCCGCGCGGCAGAAACACGCCGTAATACATGAACAGCCAGGCCAGCGCCATCGCGCCGCCGACACTCAGCATCAAGGCCCAGGTGCCGACCGGTGAACTGGTCAGAATTTTTTGTCGCTCTTCTTCGCTTAACTGACTCATAAGTTGCTGCCTCAAGAGGGTTGGAAAGAGATAAACCGACTGATATACTCGGATTTTCAATACGATTTGTGATACTTTTATCTTACACGGAACCTACTGATACCGATAGCATTTATCAGGTCTTGAGCCAATTAAATGCCGTTGAATTTTATTGAACTATGTTAAATGAATGATCCGGCTGTGTTTTTTTGATGATTAAATTTCAGGGAATAAACGCTCTCCAAATCTCTGCTGGCTAGGCCAACTGAGAAAACGCCCAGGCGATTGCCTGATCGTTTTCGGAATCGATCGTGATCGCATGCGTCTGCTCTTCCGGGCGTAAGGCCTCGGCGATTTGCTGCTGCCGCTGCAAAACGGCGAGCGTCGCTTCGGAAGCATCCTGATGTTGCCGCTGCAAAATGCGCTGCATCAATACCGAGTCGGCCGCCTGAAAATCCAGAATCCGAAACGGAACGCCGCATGCGCTTGCCAGTTGCCTAAATTGCCCGCGCTGCGCGGTTTTCAAAAAGGTCGCATCGACGATCACCGAAAAACCGGCTTCGAGCACGGTTTTCGCCTCGGCGGCGAGCCGGTCGTAGGTGAGTTGCGTCGCCTCCGCGCTGTAGATGCCGCCGCCGGTCGCACTGCCGGTGCCTTGCTCGGCGCCGAAACCGTAAAGCCGCTTGCGTTCGATGTCCGAGCGTAGCTGCACCGCGCCGATCCGTTCGGCCAGTTGGCCGGCGTGATAAGACTTGCCGGAACCGGAAAACCCGTGCGTGATCAACAGCATCGGCTTGGAAGGCTGGGTAAAACGTTCGGCTAGATTGGCGTAAACACGGTATTCGGCGAGATTCTGTTCCAGGCACGCCGGATCGAGCTGCTGCTCGGAACGCAGCAAACTGACCTTGGCCAGCACCAAGGCCCGGTAAACCAGATAGTAGCGCAGCAGCGCCACGCCCTGATAATCTCCGGTATGTTGCAGATAACGGTTCAGAAAACGGTAGGCGAGGGCGTCGAGGTTGAAGTGCAGCAAATCGATGATCAGGAAAGCCACTTCGCTGACCACGTCGATCCAGCGCAGCATCGGATTGAATTCGATGCAGTCGAACAGGATAATTTGACCGTCGATCGAGGTCATGTTGCCGAGGTGCATGTCGCCGTGGCATTCCCGCACGCAGCCTGCGCCTTTGCGGTCTTCCATCAGGCCGGCTTTCAACTGCCATTCGGCCTGTCCCCAGTCTTTGATGGTTCGTATTTGTTCCCGTTGACGTTCGTCCTTCAGCCGGAGACGCAGATGCGCGAAGTTTTCCTCGAACCAGTGCCTGATGCACGGACTGCCGCCATAAGGCGAATCGGCCTCGGCCTTCGCGATATGCGCATGAAAATCGGCGAGCAGGTCGGTAATCTGATCGATTTCGGCACGATCGACTTGCCCGCTTTTGACCCGGTCCTTCAAGGTCAGTCCGGTCGGAAATTGCCGCATCTTGACCGCGTATTCGATCGCCTCTCCGGTGCCCTCGATACGGGGCTGTTCAAGCGAGCCGGTGATCGCTACGACGCCAAGATACCAGTCCTCGGCCAGCCGACGGTTCAGGCGCAGCTCTTCATGACAATATTGGCGGCGCAGTTCCAGCGTCGAAAAGTCCAGAAAGCCGAAGTTGACCGGCTTTTTGATTTTGTATGCAAAGTCGCCGGTCAGCAGCACCCAGGAAATATGGGTTTCGATCAAGCGCACGGCGGTAACTGGATGCGGATACCTATTCGGCGACAGCAAGTGTTGAATCAGCGTTGATCCGGGATTCATCGGTGTCGGCTCGGTTTTGATCAAGGTCATTTAGGTAGTTATACGAATAGGATTGTGCGGCGGAATAGGCTACTTTACCGTTATAAAAATTCGGCTGTCCATTGGTTTTTGATTAACCGGACGATCGGCTTTTTTCGGGCAGGTGGGTTCATTATCTTTAGGATCGGAGAAAGGCTATGAAAGAAGCAAAAGAAAACAAAGAAAATAAAGCAAGCAAAGACATTGTCAGCAAGGCATCCGATAGTGAAAGCGCGCGCGGCTTAATGCCTTTTGACGATCTGGACCGCTGGTTCGACGACATGTTGTCGCGGCGCTGGCTGCATCCTTTGGATGCCAAATTTCCGCGCTTTCCGGCGATGCATTTTTCTGCGGGCATCGAGATGCCGAAGGTCGATATCATCGAGAGCGAGGTTGAAGTCAAAATTCATGCGGCGCTGCCCGGCGTCAAAAAAGAGGATCTCGACGTGACGCTGAGCAATCAAACGGTCACGATCAAGGCGTCCACCAAGAAGGAAGAAAAGAAGGAAAGCGGCGAATATTACCGGCGCGAGATCAGCCGCGGCGAATTCCAAAGAACCTTGACGCTGCCGGCGCAGGTCGATTCGGATAAGGCGAAGGCTTCGTTCAAGGACGGCATACTCGAAATCGTGCTGCCCAAGCTGGAAAAGACCAAGCGGAAGAGCATCGAGATCAAATAATCGACGGATCAATCGCTGACCTCTGCCGGCGGCTGGCATTATCGCTCATGAAAGCGATGGTCTTAACCCACCTTAGCAAGCTGGCCGACGATCCGCGCCCGCTCGCGTTGCTCGATATGCCGGCTCCGGTGCCTGACGATCACGGCGTGTTGATTCAAGTCTCGGTCTGCGGCGTGTGCCATACCGAGCTCGATGAAATCGAAGGACGAACACCGCCGCCACGCTTGCCGGTGATTCCGGGGCATCAAGTGGTCGGGCGGGTCGTTGCGGTCGGCGATCGAGTCACTTCGGTTAAACTCGGCGACAGAGTAGGGGTGGCATGGATCTTTTCGGCCTGCGGCCGCTGCAAGTTTTGTCTTGCGGGTAACGAAAATCTGTGTGCCGACTTTATCGCCACCGGCCGGGATGCCAACGGCGGTTATGCCGAACTGATGACTGTTCCGGAGCATTTCGTTTATCCGATACCCTCGGCGTTTAGCGACGCGGAGGCCGCGCCCTTGTTGTGCGCAGGCGCCATCGGTTACCGCGCGTTGCGCTTGACCGAATTTCAGGACGGCGCGCGTCTCGGCCTGACCGGATTCGGCGCCTCCGGCCATCTGGTGCTGAAGATGGCGCGTCACCAATTCCCCAACAGCGAAGTCTATGTGTTTGCCCGCAGCGGCGAGGAACGGCGTTTTGCGCTCGAACTGGGGGCGGCATGGGCCGGAGAGAGTGATCAACTGGCGCCGCACAAGCTGGATGCGATCATCGACACCACGCCGGCCTGGGCGCCGATCGTGCATGCGTTGGCGAATCTCGAAGCCGGCGGGCGGTTGGTGATCAATGCGATTCGGAAGGAGGACGACCAGCACAAATTGCTGGAACTGGACTATCCAAAGCACTTGTGGCTTGAAAAAGAAATCAAAAGCGTCGCCAACCTCACCCGCCGCGATGTGAGCGAGTTTCTGGAGCTCGCGGCGGCCATGCGAATGCAGCCGGAAGTTCAGTTATACCCGTTGAGCGATGCGAACCGGGCGCTGGTCGAAATGAAGACCGGCAACATTCGCGGCGCGAAGGTCTTGCAGATTGCTTGATGATTACGGTGCGGTTTTTTGCTCCGGCGCTTGTGCTGGCAGCAACAAACGGCTGATTTGAACCAGATCTTCACGGGTCAGATTGCTGGCCAATTGTTTCAATTTGATGCTGTGGATCAAATAATCATAACGCGCCCTGGAAAAGTCGCGTTTGGCTCTGTACAGATTCCTTTGTTCGCTCAACACTTCGACCATCGTGCGCGTGCCGACTTCCTGACCCGCCTGGGACGCTTCCAGCGAGGCTTCCGATGAGGCGACCGCGGTTTTGAGGGCCTCCACGCGGCTGATGTTGCTGACCACTCCGCGATAGGCGTCCTTGACCTGGCGGGTGGTCGAACGTTTGACCGCATTCAGGTTTTCCTTGGCGGCATCGTATTCATATTGCGCCTGCCGCGTCCGTGAATTGACCGCGCCTCCCTCAAACAAAGGCACGTTCAAGCGCATGCCGACACTCTCATTTTCCCCGCGAAAACCAAACGAACTGTTCACGTCCGATTTCTCGTAGGATGCGACAATATCCAATTGCGGCAGATGGTCGCTACGTTGAATCTCGATCGACTTGCGCGCCGCTTCGGCCTGATTGTAAGCGGCGATCACGCCGAGATTACTCGCTTCCGCGCTATCGCTCCATTGGTCGATATCGGCGGGCTCGGGTTTTTTCAGCGGCAGCTCCTCGCCCAGCAGGTCGAGCACGACATCGTGGTCGCCGATGATCTCCTTCAAGGCTTCATTGGTGTTGTCGAGCAGGTTCGCCGCTTCGATTTCATTCGCATAGGCTTGATCGAATGCCGCCTGCGCCTCATTCACATCGGTAATCGGAATGATGCCGACCTCGAAGCGTTGTTTGGCCTGGTCGAGTTGCCGCGCGATCGCTTCTTTTTCGGACATCGTAAACTCCAGATTATCCCGGGCCGACAAGATATCGAAATAAGCGGTCGTCGTTTTCAGCAACAGATTTTGGATTTCGGCAGCCAAATTGGCTTCGGCCTGCGCAATCACATTGTCGGATTGGCTCAATTGCACCCAGTGATCCCAATGGAATACGGGTTGGGTAATATTCAAATCGAAGGTATGGCTCCAGTAATCCTGGTCGACCAGATTGCCCGCTAAATTGAAGGCGGGAATTTTGATATTGCCGGAAGGGATGATAGCCGCTTTCGCCTTTTGATTGTGCAGAAATTCTTTAGTCGATTTGGCTGTCGCCGAGACGACCGGAAGAAATCGGGCCAGACTCTGGTCTTTCGACTCACCGTGAGCCAACCTTTCGGCTTCCACCTTTTTCAGATTCGGATCGTTCTGCAGAGCAAGATCAAAAATTTCGGAGAGGTTCTGAGCCTGGAGAGGCGGGATACCGAATAAAAATACAACAATCAATCCTGTTAACCGATTAGCGAAGTGCCTGATCATAATCCTGTATAACTCAACAGTTGAGTTCCGTATCAATTTTAAGGGCTAAGTGATAGTATTTCTGCCTTCCTTATCGCCACCACTATAACCGATGAAACGATTATTGAACATCCTCATTTTACCTTGCAGCGCAATTTTACTGAGCGGTTGCGCCGCCAGCCTGGGGAAGGGCATGGTCGAGGCTTTTCTGGAAAAACAGGAGTCAGTCGATACCCGCGTCTGCGAAATCTGGGGCAAGCCGTTTGCAGGGCTATTGCCGCACCTCAACAATTCACAGGGAAAAATGAAGGTGCTGATGGTGCATGGCGTCGGCGATCATCTGCCGGGCTATGCAACGCAGTTTCTGGAAAAGCTCGCGCAAAAGCTCGACCTGACCGCCCAGTCCGCGCATCCGAAAAACATCACGCTGACCAGCCGGGCCGATGCCAGCAAAAATCTCGGCAATTTGCGCATCCACCGTTTGCTCAGTAAGGATAGAAAAAATGAGTTACTGTTTTATGAATTGACCTGGTCGAAGATCACCGCGGCACAAAAAGAAGTGCTGGCATACGACAATTCCGGCGAATATTCGTTTCGGCGCGCGGAAATCAACGATCTGTTGAAAAAGTTTTCGAACGACACCGGCCCCGATCCGATCATTTATCTTGGCGAGAGCCGGGAAGACATTCTGGTGTCTTTCGCCCAGGCCTTCTGCTGGATGGCCCGCAACGGCTGGGACAGTTTGCCGGACGATGTCCAGCAGTCCTGCTCGTTTAATGATGTCGAACTGGCCCAAAATGTACGTACTGATGAATACGCCGTTATTTCGCACAGCCTCGGCAGCCGCATCACCATCGACGGCATGCAGCGCATCGCTTCCTTGATCAACGAGCGCGATGTCGGCTTTCGGGAGGCCTTGAAAAACAAGGAGATTCCGATCTACATGATGTCGAACCAGCTGCCGATGCTGCAATTGGGCCGTAAATTGCCGGACGTCGCGAACCAAAAACACGCCTATTGTGATGCCTCGGGCGAGAAATTTCAGGAGCGCTTGCTGACCAAAACACCGATCATCGCGTTCAGCGATCCGAATGATTTACTGAGTTATGCGATTCCGCACGGTTTTGTCGAAAAATACCTGGACTCGAGGCTTTGCATCGACGTGACCAATATCAATATCAATGTCGCGACCATTTTTGACGCTTTCGGTCTCGGCAAACTCGCCAATCCTTTGGATGCGCATGTCGGCTACGATACCGACGATCGTGTGATTACGCTGATTGCGAAAGGCATCGGCAATCAAAAAACCGACAAGCTGGTCAAGGATCGCTGCCGGTGGACCGAAACGGTGGATTGATTGTATTCATCAAAATGGCTCCTTGAATGGACGCAGATCGATTTCGTGGGTCCAGGCACTCGGATGTTGACGGTGCAGTTGCCAATAAGTTTCGGCAATCGCATCCGGTTGCAGCAGGCCCTCCTGTCCTTTCGCGGCGACAAACTCCGGGAATTGGCCGCGCGCCCGGTCGCCGTCTATCACGCCGTCGATCACCGCATGCACCACATGAATGCCTTGCGGCCCGAATTCCCGCGCCATGCCTTGCGCCAACGCGCGCACGCCGGCCTTGGCGGCGGCGAATGCCGTGAATGGCGGTTTGGCCCGCAACGACCCGGTCGCGCCGGTGAAAAACAGCGTGCCGCGCTGTGGCGGCAGCATGTGTTTGACGGCTTCGCGGCCGAACAGAAAAGCGCCGAGGCAGTTTTGCCGCCACAAGGTGGTAAAAGTGTCGACATCGGTGTCCAGCAAGGGGGCGGGAATATTGCTGTCGACATTGTAGGCGGCGATTTCCAAAATCCGACCGTCCGCGGTCGCCATCTCGAATAACCTCTGTACCTCAGTCTCGACGGTCGCATCAGCGATGACCGGACATGCCGCGCCGCCAAATTCGGCGATGGCGTCCGCGACCAAAGCCAGTTTCTCCAAGCTGCGCCCAGCGATAAAAACCTGTAGGCCTTCGGCCGCGAAGCGCCGAGCCAACGCCGCGCCGAGGCCCTGTAGCGGGCCGACACCCAGCACCAGCGCCACTTTGCCCGTGGTCATCAGCTGGCTCGCCCGAGTTCGGTGGCGGCGGGGACTTCAAGCAAGCGTCCGGATTTGACGTCGTATATAAAACCGTAAACGGGAATATCCGCCGGCACCAGCGGATGAGACTTGATTCGTACCACATCTTCGAGAACGCTCTCCATCTGGTCTTTAATGGTCATCCAATTGATGTACTTGCCTTCGCAACAACCCGGGCCTTCGCCGCAATCGCTCCAGCCGCCGGCGTCGATGCTGGCGGTTTTAAGGCTTTTACTCAACAGATCGCTCATGATCTCGTTGGTGAAGGTTTCCATGCCGCAATCGGTGTGATGGATCACGAACCATTCGCGGGTGCCCAGCAGTTTGTAGGAGACCACCAGCGAACGGATCGCGTCGTCACTGGCGCGGCCGCCGGCATTGCGGATCACGTGAGCGTCGCCTTCGGACAGTCCGGCATATTTGGCCGGGTCGAGGCGGGCGTCCATGCAGGTCAAAATGGCAAAACCGCGGCCCGGCGGCATCGGCAAATCGCCTTTGTCGAATGTGGCGCTGTAGCCTAGGTTCGCTTGCATAATTTGGTCGAATATCGAGCTCAAAATGTTGTCTCCCGAGGGTTAACCGCGGCCGAAAATCAACGAAAAGTTGTTGGCCGGCATATCGATGATTTCCTTCAACACCATGCCGTGGTGGGCGGCGGCCATTTTCAGATCGGCTACGTCTTTCAATCCCCATTCAGAAACTTGGTAGGACGACAAGGTGTCATGGAACTCCTTGTTCGAGTCGGTGGTAAAACGGCCTTCGACTTTGAATGGACCGTAGATCAACAGAATGCCGTCGTCGCTTAACAGATGCGAAGCGCATTCCATCATGCCGTCGGCGATCGAAATCGGAGCGACCTGAAAAATGTTGATGCAGAAAATCGCGTCGAACGAGTTTTTATCGCCGGGATTGAACCAGGTTTCCGGATCGGTCAGATCCAGATGCACAGGATCGGCGATGTTGTCGTTGCCATGGTCGGCGGTCAACTGTTTGATGTTATCGAAGACTTCCTGATCCTTGTCGGTGGGATGAAAGTGTAGATGGTCGAAATGCGGCGCGAAGAAATTGATATGCATGCCGCTGCCGCTGGCCATTTCCAGAACCCGCCCCGACTCCTTAGGCAGTTTTTCTTTCAGTACGCCGAGAATCGGCGCGCGGTTGCGGTTGCCGGCCCAGGCTACATAGTCGCTCAGCGGGTGCGGGTTTAATGGCGGTCTGTCGGTGCTCATGAAGGTTTCCTAACGATAGTTCTGTTTAATAAACGCCGTAGCCATCGGCGGGTGCGAAGAGACTGCGCAACGGCGGTTTCATTTCGGATGCGCAGCGGGAGGGGGACAACCATTGCCATCCGGTTTTTCTATCCGTAGACAGTCTCGAGTAGAACAAAGCAAACTTTGGGCCAAGAATGCATGCAGATAAAACACCATAAAAATCAATTAATTGGTAATTTAAGCTTGTCCAATAATTGAATGTGTGTTTCAATTTATGAAAATTGATTTCACTAATTTGCCATCATGAGCGAACACGATTTTTCCCATATTTCCCCGGTATTTTTTCTGCAAACTTTCATCCTGGAACTGATGCACGCCTGCGAACAGGAGGGGGAAGGGCATTGCGAATCGTTGATCGAGCATATCGCCAAGAGTGCCGGACAGTATTTCGAGCAGACCTATCGCGACGAATATGATAGGCAGGGCGAACTGGACCGTGAGAACTACATCGATTTGATCCTGGCGTTGAAAAACCGTATTGGCGGAAATTTCTCGTTGGCATCGGTCGAGCCGGGCACCATTACCGTGGTTAACAGCCGTTGTCCGTTCGGCGAGGGCGTGACCAATTTTCCAGAGCTGTGCCGGATGACGTCCAGCGTATTCGGCGGTATCGCCGCCCGTAACTTCGGTTACGCCAAGGTGGAAATCCGCCAGAGTATCGCCAGGAAACACGGCGGTTGTGAAGTTTGTATTCACACCAGCCCCGATACCGCCGCCGACAAGCCCGGTCTGGAGTACCGGCGCGAGGATCAGCGGGAGGACAAATCGGAAATGGCGGCGCTGCATTCCCGCATCGAGGAAAGAATGCGCACTATTTGGTGGAGCAAGCCCAAGCAGCATGCCGCTAAACCGGCGCCGGCGATTATCGCCAAATCGCCGGCCATGCAAAAGGTCTTGCAGCAAGTGGAAATCATCGCGCCGACCAGCGCGACGGTGCTGATCAGCGGGGCCACCGGCGTCGGCAAGGAATTGATCGCGCGAGCGATACACGCGATGAGCGAGCGCGGACACCGACCGTTCGTCGCGATCAATTGCGGCGCGATTGCGGAAAGCCTGATCGAAAGCGAGCTATTCGGCCACGAGAAGGGCGCTTTTACCGGAGCCGTGGAAGTGCATCAGGGGTTTTTCGAGCGGGCCGAAGGCGGGACTTTGTTTCTCGACGAAGTGGACACATTGTCGCCGGCCGCGCAAACCCGTCTGCTGCGGGTACTGCAGGAAGGCGAGATGGAGCGGGTCGGCGGCAAGCACACCTTGAGTGTCGACGTGCGTATTATTTCCGCCAGCAACCGGCAGTTGGAACAGCATGTCGAACAGGGATTGTTTCGTCAGGATTTGTTTTACCGTCTGAATGTGGTGCGGCTGTGGATACCGCCGCTGGTGAAACGCCCGGAGGACTTGCCGCATCTGGTGCAGTTAATTTTGAAACGGCTGAACGACAAATACGGCAAGAACGTGCTGTCGGTCAATCGGGAGGTGATGAGTCAAATCCGCGCCTACACCTGGCCCGGAAACGTGCGAGAGCTGGAAAATACGCTTGAACGCAGTGTGCTATTCACCAAAGGCAACGAACTCACTCGGCTGGAATTGGACGCGAAACCAGCGGCAACGGCACAGGATTGGAACGCCTACCGACAGCAAATCCTGGCAGACGCCGAACAGGTTTTTCTGAAACAGACCCTGCAAACCCATCACGGCGATATCAAAGACGTGGCGTCGGCAATGGGACTGACGACCCGAGCGGTATACGGAAAGCTGAAAAAATATCGTATGAGCGCTAGCGAGTTCAAAAAACGATGAGTCACGAAAGCCATCAAGATCACGCGTGGGAACTTTCGGCAATGAACAGAAAGGGCAGCCACCAGCTATTCTGATAATACACAATTTAACATAATATACATTATGCGAAGTCTTTTAAGGTAATCATAAAAAAAGCTTGGGCGGCTATCCTGGAGATTTTTGCAAGGATCACGAATTATGAAACGCGGCAGAAAAGCAAAATCACAGTTCTATCACATCCGGTTCAATACCGTGGGCCTGAACGAAGAGAGAGCGGCCGAATTGATCGGCGTTCCCGTCGAAGAGATTCGACAGTGGGACAAGGACGGCGCGCCAAAGATGGCAGAGAAGCTTTTGCTATTGTGGGACCGGAAAAACGTTGGGCATGAAGGATGGGAAGGTTGGCTATTCAGTCGCGGCGTTTTACGCTACAAAAATCAACGCTGGACGGCAAAAAGGATTTTAGAACTGACAGACCAGGAGCAAAAGCTTTACACGCTCCAGAACGAGCTAGAACGCCTTAGAACGTGGCGCGGGTTATTCACAGTTTTTGTGGATAAGGTTGTGATGAAAACGGCTAGAAGGCAGAGAAAGAGCCGGTTCTAGTCAAATTGAGCAAAAAATAGACAATTCAAAAAAGCCTTGTATATCAACAACATGCAAGGCACCCTAACCTCAATAAGCCGCTGAGACATTTGTTAGATGTTGCACTTTGGTATGGGATTGAGAAAATAAACCTTTATATTCATAAGCTTGCAACGGTTTTGCAAAAAATGGATTTCTTGAGTTTTCCATATTTTTCAATATCTTAGGTCGTCTCGCATAGCTGCACTTTGGTATGGGATTCCATACTAAAGTGTGAGTGTTACTTGCACTTCTCACACTTTTTTTCCCTAGCCGCTCGCCGGCCCCTGCCCCGAAAAAAAGCAAAAGCATCAACCGGAAAAAACATACTGCCTGTAGGCATCAAGGCGTGAACACCCCCAAGCGGAGAAAGCGATATTTTTTAGGATAGGATGGGGGCAAGGTTCAAAGCCATTGGCCAAGAGCTGGCCCATGAGCGCTGAAAGCATGACGGGCTATGCCGGTTCACGCGCGGGCAAGATTTTGCGGTCTACGCTCGATGTGGATCTACGCGCTGCATTGGCAGGTCATCAAATCGGCCAGGACAAAACACGGCCAAAGCGCTTTTTATCGGTGTCCGGCCGGAAAGCCGCTCAAAGTCATCACGCCGCATCAAGCGTTATATGAACCCGAAGACCGAGAGAAGCCGCGATATTTAGCAAGGCATCGAGGGAAAATTTAGAGATTTTGCCCTTCACCAGGTCATTCAACCGCGGCTGCGTGATGCTGCAATGATTAGCCGCTTCGGTCTGTGTCCAACCGTTGGCCTGAATGATGGTGGCAATTTGCCGCATAAGTTCGGCCCGAGCCTGAAGGTTTGCGGATTGCGCCGGCGTGTCGGTGATAGCGTCGAAAACGCTAGTAAAAGTTTGCTCAGTCATTTTTTTCCCTCATCAATTCATTAAAGCGTTTGGCGGCTAGATCGATATCGCGCTTAGCTGTCGTCTGGGTCTTTTTTTGAAAGACATGCAAGACATAGACGGCATTAGGCAAACGCGCGTAATAAATCACGCGATAAGCGCCGGTTTCGTCTCGAATACGAAGTTCTTCTACGCCCTGCCCTATGGTCGATATCGGCTTAAAGTCGTCGGGCTGACTGCCTCGCTGAATTTTATCAAGTTGATAGCCAGCATCCTGGCGAACATCACCAGGAAAATCACGTAAACGGTCTAAGGAATCGCCAAGGAAGATTATAGATTTCATAAAATGAATTATATCAGTTTGGATATAATTTACGAAAAAAATTAATCGATATATGGCACGGTTTTTGCGGTGGTGAAAAAAATAAATTTGACTTTTTAAAATGCAGAATTTAATGGGTTTAATATTGGCATGGGGTTTGCCTGTTGAGGCAATTTCCCTTTTTTGCCTTGATGCCGACGGCAAAGCCGCGTCCGCTACCGCTCTGCGCGACTGCTTGCCGCCGGCACATCGACAGGAACAATCTGTGATGCGGTGGCAACCAAAGCGTTTTGAGGAATTTGCTGTTCCGGAATCGATTTAGGTTTGGGATCGCCGTACTTGTAACAATCGCGGCGGATGACCAGGTCGGCAGAATCAACAGACGCAGAGCAAGCGCGAACGCGGGACGAATGACAAGCCAAGTTAAGAACAGAACCATCAGGCGCGATCAGGGCCAAGCTGCACAAGCCATGAACCGAAACGCGAACGCCAGCGGCGAACAAATCGCTATAGCTTACGTTAACCAGGCCGTCAACGGAATCGGAAACAAAAGATAAATGGGCATGATCGCGATCGGACATGCGGTGATAAGCGATCAACAAAAGGTGATGCCCTAAATTATCAAAGAAACGAGCAGCTTGCTGGACAGGTACATAATTAGAACCGTCACCAGAAGCCGCAAGAGCACGGTTTTTAGAATCTCGATGAACTGGAGACCCACCGCCCGAATGATCGGCAGCGGGAACCGGAGAAGCCGTGGAATTAGAGGTCGAACCTGATTTGTGAGTGTTCGACCAATTTGCAAAAGAATACACCAGAGTTCCGATAGCCAAAACCATAACAAACAAAAGAAACTTGAGCTTCGGATCACCCAAGATGCTTTGATCGGCTTTGCTGGCCGTGTGCTCGCCGGTGGCAGTGGATTGGTAACAGCGGAAGACGGGTTCGTCAGCTTTGTATTTTCGAGGCTTGCCGATGATGTTTGTTGCGTATTTGCCGGAATTTTCGGGGTCATGTTGAAACTCATACCAGGAGTTGAAAAGGCCAAAAAGCTTTGCCAGGGGTTCAGGGAGCTTGCCGGATAAGGACTTATGACGGTAGGCGGTTTCGGAGGACTGACGGATAAAATCCTTGACCTTCTCAATATTCGGCGTGGAAAGGAAAATATCCCATTGAAAATGCCGTTGCATATCAAAGGCAGTCAAAACGTCTTCGGGCCGATGAACGGTCGAAATAAAGCCAGTGTAGTCGTCGTGGATCTCGATAGTGATTTCGTCGGGAACAAAGCCCGTTGGGTAAATCGGAGCGTCAAGGCTCTCGGACTTGAAGTCGCGCCGGTTTGGGTAGATGCGTTGACACTCGTCGATAACGACCAGGGCGCGGAGAGGCACCCAGTGGAACCACCCGGCCATCCATTTGCGCTGTTCCGCAACCTCAGTATCAACATACCAGAGGTCGGCAGAATCGGGAAATTTGAGGTCGGGGAATTGATCTTGAATACGATCAATCGAAGTAAGGCCGCGAACATTGGTAACAACGACCCTGCCCTGCTGCAAAGCATCGATGACAAAGCGCTGGACGAGAGTAAAGCTTTTAAAGCTGCCAGGGGGGCCGTGATGAATAGATGACGCCATCAGAAGCCCAAGAAGCGGAAAACGAATTTGGTCATGCCCGCGCTGAGAATAATATTAACGGCTTCGGGCACACGGAAGAAAACCAACATAGAGAGCATTTTAGAGTCAAGAGAAGACCAAGCCTGATTGAGAAACGCGCTTAGATTGAGGTCGGCTATAAGGTTCTGAGCGACTTTATAAGAAAAAATAAGCGCCTGAATTTTAATCTTGATCCAAGCAACAGCCCACCACTCGATAAACCACGCCGTCCATTTTGCGAGCAAATCATAGACAGTTTCGGATATGAAATTCGTAACGGTGTCATGGAATTCAACAACGGCGTTCACTATATCGACGATAACGGACATGATTACTCCAGGAATATGCGAACGGCAATTAAAGCGGCCATGAACAACACGAGCAGGCCAACCCATGAAAGGGGATCGGCGTATTTATTGAGGTCAACAATGACGTGAACGCCCATTATGGTTCCGAAATCGAAAACGGGAAGCTGGCCGGAACCGGATGCATTGAGCTTTACGGAATTAGAAAGGCCAGATTTAACCTCGGCAAATTTGGCATCAAGCTCGGCTTGAGCATCAATGAGAGCCTGAGACGGCTCGGAGTTATCAAAAGAACCGGAACCGGGAGCGGCTTTTGTTTTACCAAAACCCTCGCCAAGCTTGGCTAAAGTCGATTCTTTTGCACAGCCAGGACAAGACCCCATATCGCCAGAACCATCACCAGAAAGGGAACCGTCAACAGCGCGACCATCAAGAGCGCCTTGTAAGGCTTGACCGGCGCTTATGGCATCGCCTTGAGCATGAGCGGCCCTATTTTCAGAAATACCGCCAGGAAGAGAGGGGACGATATCGGCCTCATCCTGTGCAGAGTGTAAAGCGTCTTGAGCGGCTTTTATCGCTTGTTGGGCGCTATTCTGCGCCTCCTGAATCAATTGATTGGCTTGAGAAGTTATACGCGAAAGAGTCTGCAAAGCGTCTTGTGTAGCAGTCGACGTAGAATCAATCGACTTTTGTTGATTATAGGAATTTTGCGCGGCATCAACTTGTTGTTGTGCAGATTCGGCAGCGGCCTGCTTCGCGTTAGCGGCGGCTTGAGCATCAGACACGGATTGTTCAGCGGAGCCTTTTGCTACCGTAGCGTCTTGTTTAGCAACTGCATTTCTAGCGGGTTGTGAAGCAGTTATAGAGTCCAAATAAGACGGATTATTTGAGCATATATCGCCAACAGATATGCAATCAGAAATAGGAGGACAGTCTATAGGATGAGCGCCGGGCGTATTTGCATCAGGACCGTCGATACAAATATTCATCTCGACGCCAGACATACATGATGCCGAACCCACATCAAAAAAATAACCACCAATAGATGTATTTTTATTGCAGTCAGGAATAGGAACACAACCGCTAGAAATGCGATATTGATCCTTTGGGCAATCCTGAGTATAAGTAGGCTCGGGAAGCTTACAAACGCCGTTCACTTCCGATTGACCAGCGGGGCAAACGCATGAACCTGAATTAATATCTGTAACCTTGCCGCCAGTACAAGAAGAAGGCGAACCAGAAACGCAACCATAATACCAATAATATTTCTGGTAATTAGCAGGGTCTTGACGAAGATAAACAGTAGAGTTATTGGAACCCGAAGGATCGGCAATACATGATGGAGAATTCCCTGATGTTTGATTACACGCATTATTATTATTATCAGATTTGCAAGCGCTTAAAGCAGCGGAAGCAGTAGAATAATAATAATTAACAACAGCAGCGGAAGCAGTTAAAGGAAATATCAAAAGTAATAAAAAAAAACTAACCACGGCCAACATTGAAACCTGCCAGAAAGGAAAAGAAAAAGACAGATGCCATGATGACCGTGGTTAACATACGATTACTTCCGCAACAGAGAGATAATCAGGCCGATACCGGTAACAACGGCAACGAGAGCGATTACACCGCCTGCAGCAGTCGTTACATTGGCGTTTGCGCCAGTGAAAGCGGCGGCAATGTCGGCGCCGACATCAGCAGAGGCAACGCCAGCAGCGCCCATCAAAGCAGCGCCTTGCGCGTATTTGTTGGAAGCAAATTTTTTCAGGTTTTTAACAAATTTCATGGTTTTAACTCCAGTTATTAAGGGCTTTCGCCCGGGTCGGTGGTTTTGGTCATCAATCGGACGATTAGACCAGTTGCAAGGCCCGTAATAAAGGCCAAGATCGAATAGCCTATGAGCAGCTCAAATAGAGAAGGATCAAAGGCGAAATAGGTATTAAAAAGCGCTTCAAGATCGGTTGGCCAAGCTTGCCAGACGCCAGAACTTGAAAGACAAGACGCTTGATCAAGTCCGGGCATTTCTTGCGCGGTGTAGGCATTGCCGGAAATGATGCAAACGTCAGTCATGGATTAAGCCGATTTTTTGCCGCCGAAGACAGGAGACGGGTTTTCTGATTGGTCAACATTAGATTGAGCAGGAGAAACAGAAAAACTGACAACAAGATTTTTGCCCTCGGAATTCATCTTTGTTTTTAAAGCAACAAATACAGGCTTATCAGCGCCGCCATTATCACGATAAAACTTAAACAAGGTATCAAAAAAAGATTCTGAAACGGCCAATTCTACGGGAATAAAACCGATACCAGTAGATTGGAATCTTTCGCGGTTTACATCTTCAAATTCTTGAAGCACGGTACAACGTGGGAGAGAATAAGGGTTATTCTTTTCTTTAGAAAGGCCGGTATTTTTATAAACGTTAATGAGATACATAATATTAGTCCAGGTGATTAAGCAACTAAGCGCAGGTGGTTAGGGAATTTATAGTTGGGTGGTGGCAAAAGTTCGCGTTTTTCGATTTCAATGACTTCTTTGATGATGACGGGAGAGAAGACGACCAGATTGCAAGGCTTGGCAATATCAATGCCGATTTTGCGCAGGCGTGCGCGGTGGGTTTTAACCTGACTTTTAGCAAAATCAAATTTCTGCCCGTTCATCCAATTGATTGCATAGAGAGCAGTTATGTTTGCGGACTTGGTATTATCAACTACGCCTTCGTTTATCAGTGTTTCAGTGAGTGTTTGTAGGTTCATGGCGGAAACCTTTAATTTTTTATCGATATTTAAAAAGTCTTCGAATATATCGTCGAGGATTGAATAATTGGAAAGTCCGTAATATTGGAGATTGTTTTTTTTGATAAATGGAGAATTAAATTTAAGCTCGAAACGTGCCACACCCGCTTGTTCACAGTATTGCTGAACTGAAAGCAGATATTGATATTCAGACGATGATTCGCCGAATTTGCGCTTAACCTTTGGCAAAGATGTTAAAGCGATTTCATACGACTTATCATAAATTGAAGGATATATTTCGCGAGCATTCAATTGCTTGCTCAACCAGTCAACAGTTTTTCCATCAGCATGAAGGCGAGCGCGACGATTACGATAAGACAAGGAAGAAACAGCCCTGAGGTATGTATCGACGCAATTGCCTGAACCAACGGCAATATTTTTTGTGACATGAATACCAGTTACAACAAATCCATTAGGAATAGATTCGAACTTAACGGCGCCGCTTTCGGTGACCCTTTCGACATAACCAACGTATGTGCAAGGAGTGAAAGAAGGAAGACCAAGGTCAGTGAGAATGGCGTTGTAAACGCTAATACATTGCTCCAGGCTTTTGAGGCCGAAAAGATTATCGATGCGGTTAAAACGTGAAGGGTTACCGGATATATGAATCCGACGACCATTGACATGAACAGTTATTTTTGTGGAATAACTACCCTCGTGCTTAAGCTTCGATTGCCGTTCCGCTTTATAACGATCTTCCAGGTTTTCGGCCAAGAAATCGAGATGGCAATAACCGGTAGGGGAAACAATCGGAAGGTCGAAGTCGAAGTCCTGATAACCTTCAAGCCAGTCGAAGAAACGCATTATTGCCCCCTGACCAATAAATAATTGCGAGGTCTAATAGTACGAATGGCAGGAGGCAATAACGATTCATCGACCTTAATAGTTTTATAAAAATCGGGATTTGGTGTATCCATATCGTCAAGGGCTTGTTTAAGCTGTGAATCCATTTTTGAAGAACGAAACAAAGGGCCAGGATGAACCCATTCAGGAAGCCAGTAAGGAACATGCAGGCGGTTCATAATTCGGCCCTAACCTGTTCAACAGTTTTAAGGGGAATATCAAGGCCATTGAAATAAGGGCCGTACAGAATCTTTTGATGTTGCTCTGGAGTCAGGGCAAATTTTTGCATTTGATCGAATGACATTAGTTGCCTCTCTGCCCTTAAAACGGAAGATCAAGATATTCGCGAAGATAGCCAGGGCGACGATCAGCCAAACGGTCATAACCGGCCAAGTTGCTCATCAACTCGAAATAGGCATCAACAAGCATTGTCCCATCATTGTGAAAATGCATGATCAAACGCGCCAAATGCTTTGCGCGGTAATAGTTGCGGCGGTTCCAGCGAACACCATAAGAGCAAAACTTTTTCCACGGCTGATGATTGGTAAATTGCCTCCCTGCCCTGCTCGATGCCGAAGCAGAAGCGTTACCGGGCGCGCCGGCAGAGAGGCGCGCAGAGTCGCCCGGTTTATCTTTTTGAACGATGACGCCACCAGCAGGCTTGCAAGTAGGGCAAAAATCGGCGGTATGAGTGAAATCTAGGCCAGTGCCAAAGCAATCTGGGCAAGAATCGGGATCAGAATCGGCATGAACAACGGAATAACCCGCAGGCTCTAAGAAATGCTCTTCTGGCTCTTGAAAGGCTTCGCGCTCGACGGCGGCGGCTTCTTCTCTATCCTGACGAGAGAATAAGCAATCAGAGTCTTCGGCTATTCTTGAATTGCGATAAAGAGAAAAGCGGCGCGACGCCCGAGAATCGGCTTTTTGTGCAATCGAAGAAACACGGAAATAATCAGGATGATCGAATGGCAAAGACATGAAGAGTTCATGTAAAGCCAAACACAGAAAACAAGCCTGATCGTGAAGCTGAAAATATTGTGTATTCATGGTCTGCGCTCCATGTGGTTGAAAATAGCTAAAACGTGTTTAGCGCTAAAAGTAGTTTAGCTATTTTTTTGCAGGAGGCAAGCGTATAGTTAAAAAAATTTTAACCAAGAGTAAAAAAATGAAAACGGTTATAGATTATCTAAATGATTTAAAAGAAAAATTAGGAAGCGACTACAAAATAGCAAAAGCGTTTGGAGTCGATACGGCCGGAATTTCGATGATAAGAAAAAGAGGAAAAATATCGGACGAAAACGCAATCAAACTAGCGGAGCTGTTGGGCATCGACCCGGCAGAAGTGCTGATAGCGGCGGCAATGGCCAGAAGTGAGGGCGCGGTTAAAGCGGCGTGGGAAAGCGTGGGAAAGCGGGCAGGAATCGCCGCAAGCCTGATAATGGCGACGATGATAACGGGAATGATCCAGACAGAACAGGCTAAGGATTCAATTGTCGAAAATATACATTATGCGAAGTCTCGGATACCACGTTAAAGATCAACCCTTAAGCGCCTTGCGCCTGTAGACGTTACGACTGGCACACCCGCAAGGTTTATAAAAGCGGTTGATAATAAAAAGCAGTCTATCTCAGTCAGAAAAGCCCGAAATCCCTTGTTACGCCGGGTTCAACGTTCCAAGCTTCGCTCAAGGTTCTTTTCCGGCTATATCCGACCGGAAAAGCGCCGGCCGGAAAAGCGCCGGTCGGATGCTCGACTTCCTGTCTCGCGTGGGCAGCCTAACGCCACCGCACGAAACCGGCTACCCAGGCAGCACGGCCCGCCATTTGCCATCATAGCGTTGCGCCCGGATACCCGCCTTAACGGCATTGGTCAATGAGCCATAGTCCGACTTAAGCTGACGCTGAACGTCTTTTGGCACGCGTTCCAAAGACCGTAACGCGTCTTTATCGAAAGGCACCGGCGTATCCGCCTGTTTGATTTCAGCTTCATCAATCAAAGACGCTGACGCACCCCCTGACTTGATTTCTGTTTCAGGAATCAAAGACGGTTCCACAATGGCCGGTTTGATTTCTGCATCAGCATTCAAAGTCTCGCGACGATGCGCAATCAGCGCCTGAATTTCAGGAATCAAGGAAATCGGAACCCGAACCATTTTAGTCGGTTCGCTGGGTTTACGCCCTGCCCCTGGTCGTTTGCCGCCCCGCATAGAATAGGCCCTATTTGATTGTTGCTATCATAAATCAATGATAGCACGGGCTTAAAAAAGCGCAAGATCGAGCGCAACGATTGCGGAAGGAAAAAAGAAGGTTGAGTTTGATTTCAGAATCAGAAATCAAGGGAATTTTCGAAGTTACCCCCCTGTTAGTATAGGGGGACATTTCCCCCGGTGCCCATGCCGGCTAGACTAAGCGTCTATCGCCGGCAAATGGGCACCAGGGATGTTTGTTTAAACTACTACGGCCCACAGAAACAGGCAAGTATTTATTGAGCCAACGCATAATGCGCCTTATGCAAAAAGGCCCCGACGGGCTAACCATGATCCGCCAGGGCCTTTATACATAAGGCCGCTACATTATGCGAAGTCTTTTAAGGCTAATCGGAAACAAGCTTTGGCGACTATCCTGAAGCTTTTTGCAATGATCACGAAAAATGAAGCGCGGAAGAAAACCCAAATCAAAGTTTTATCACATCCGCTGGAATACCGTGGGACTGAACGAAGAACGTGCGACGGACGCTCCACCGATGGCCGAGCAGCTTTTGCTGCTATGGGATCGTAAAAACATAAATATCGAAGGCTGGGAAGGCTTTATATTTTCGCGAGGCGTTTTACGCTGCAAAAATCGCCGGTGGACGGCCAAAAGGATTTTAGAACTAACAGGCCAGAAACAACAACTCTGCCCAATCTTAAAAAATCTCTTTTATTAGCTTCTATACTTAGGTCATTTTAAGAAACAGAGCAAAAAAATGAGAAATCATAGGTATGATGAAGAAAGAAATCATGATGGGCCAGAACCAATTTTTCCGATAATCCCAGCCGTCGCCATCGTGTTTTGTTGTTTGATTGTAATGGAAGTGATCTACTTCGGCGGGCAAGCCATGCTAATAAAGCAAACCAGCTTTGAGTTTAAAGAACTGGCAAGAGGCATAAGCAACTTCATTACGGGAGGGACTAGAAGCGAATCCTTGGAATCGAAATTAAGGCCCTACCCGCTTTATAGCGCCCCCCAAATTGTAGTACCTAAAACAAGGAGTCAAATTGTGTATGAAAACAGCACAAAAGCCTATCAGGCAGCAGTACAAGAGAATTCAGAGTTCAAAAAAATATACCAGAAACCCGAACAATGTAATTATCTAAGAGATCATGCAACCCGAGTCTTTTGTGCAAATGATTTTATGAGGGCAAAAAAGGAATGGGAAAAAAACAACAGCAAAAGCTGATGCTAATATAGGCAAAGCGCCTTGCTCCTGTGGGCCCATGCCGGGAAGACCCTTTATCGGTGTCCGTCCGGTCAGGCGCCCAAAATCATCATGCCGCATCAAGCGTTATATGAACCCGAAGACCGAGAGGCTCCGCGATATTTAGTAAAGCATCGAGTGAAAATTTAGAGATTTTGCCCTTAAGCAAGTCATTCAAACGCGGCTGAGTGATGCCTCAATGATTAAAACATCCCTGTGGCCTGGATTCCGGCAATCCCTGCCGGAATGACGGACTTGTGGCTATAAGCGCCTTGGCTGCGATTGAAAGAACATCAGTTCAATCCGGATAAAAATCTTTCTGAATCAATTGTTCCATTGTCCATGGACAAGCAACAGGAAATATATCGAAACGTAATCCCGTTTCATGCGCGGCCTTCATCACGGCGAGTTCATAAGCATCGGATAGGATTTCAGCAATACCGGATTTTAAGCCGGGATTTTGCTTAAGGACTTTTTGAAAGCGCAAGCGCTGTTCATCAATCGAAAATTTCCAGCTATTTCCACGTCTGCCGGGTTGATATTGCCATTTCAGCATGTGCAAGAGAAGTATAAAAAGACCTGTTGGTTTTACCAACTTCCGCTATTCGCCATAGAAAGCCATGGTTCCTGGGGCCGCAACGGGCCGTCTTTCTGTAATAATTCGATAGAAATCTGATCCGGCGAACGGATGAACGCCATGTGGCCGTCGCGCGGCGGTCGGTTGATCAAGATGCCGGCATCCATCAGCTTTTGGCAGGTTTCGTAAATGTTGTCGACTTCAAACGCCAGATGACCGAAGTTGCGGCCGCCGGTATAGTCTTCAGGGTCCCAGTTGAAGGTCAGTTCGATTTCCGGGGACTGCATTTCTTTGGATTGGTTGGCGTCTTTGGGCGCGTGCAGATAAACCAGCGTGAAGCGGCCGACCTCGCTGTCCATCCTTCTGCCTTCGATCAGTCCCAGTTTGTTGCAGAAAAAATCGAGCGACTCGTCCAGATCGCGAACCCTAATCATCGTATGTAAAAAACGCATGGCGATTTACTCCTCTTCTTCTGGCAATGGATATTGATTGATGATTTCGGCATGCCGGAAACAATCGACCGTGTGATCGTTGACTATGCCGGTCGCCTGCATGTGCGCATAACAGATCGTGCTGCCGACAAACTTGAAGCCTCGCTTCTTCAGGTCGCGGCTAAGGATTTCGGACACGCGCGTCGAGACCGGAATTTGCTCAAGCGTCCGCCAATGATTGATTACCGGCACGCCGTCGACAAAACGCCAGATATACTCGTCGAAGCTGCCGAAGGCTTCCTGCACGGCCAGAAAAGCCTTGGCATTGGCCACGGCGGCCTGAACTTTCAAACGGTTGCGGATGATGCCCGGATTTTGCAGTAGTTCTTCAATCTTCTGTTCGTCGTAGCGAGCCACGGTTTCGGGATCGAAATGATCGAACGCCTGCCGATAATTTTCGCGCTTGTTTAAAACCGTCGACCAACTCAACCCGGCCTGCGCACCTTCCAATACCAGAAATTCAAACAACAACCGGTCGTCATGCACCGGCACGCCCCATTCGGCGTCGTGATAGTTTTCCATTTGCGGGCTGCTCAACGCCCAACTGCATTTGCTCATAATTGATGATGTAATTCTCCGTCTGCCGCAAACTCTCGGCCGAAGCGGGTTTGTGGTTCCCTGCCCTCGGCGCCATTGAGTCTGCCGGCCAATGGTTTACTATGCCATTCCATGGCTTGCCTGTAAAGCCGGCTAGTTGACAATAGGCCGGATTAATCGCATGATCGGCAAACGCTAACCATAACAACCGCCATGAGTACCGACACCCTGCAACTTCGCCGAACCGCGATCGATACCTATCATGAAAACGTCGCCTATATGCACCGCGAATGCGGCATTTACCGCGCGGAGGGTTTTCAGGCGCTGTCGAAGATTCAGGTCAGTTTGGACAGCACCAAGGTGCTGGCGGTTCTGAATGTGGTCGATGATGCTTCGATCGTGCAGCCCGGAGAGCTCGGCTTGTCGGAACAGGCTTTCGAGCAATTCAGCTGCGAAGAAGGCTGCCTGGTCACGGTCAATCATGCCGAACCGCCCAAATCGATGGATGCTGTGCGCCGCAAGATCAATGGTGAGAGGCTCGATCAGGCCGACTTCAATAGCATATGCAATGACATCGTCGAAAGCCGCTATTCGAAAATGGAGATTGCCGCTTTTCTGGTCGCGACCGGCCAAAACAGTCTGGATCGCGACGAGCTGCTCTATTTGACCCGCGCGATGCTGCAATCCGGAGACCGGATCGACTGGGATGAACCCCTGGTGGCCGACAAGCATTGCATCGGCGGTATTCCCGGCAACCGGACCTCGATGCTGGTCGTGCCGATCGTCGCCGCGCATGGCATGCTGATCCCGAAAACGTCGAGCCGGGCGATCACCTCGCCGGCCGGCACCTCGGATACCATGGAAATGTTATGCGAAGTCAATCTGACTCCCGAGCAATTGCATGACATCGTGCGCCGCGAACGCGGCTGTCTGGCCTGGGGCGGCACGGCCCGGCTCGCGCCGGTCGATGATATGTTGATCGCGGTTGAGCGTCCGTTAAGCATCGATTCGCAGAGTCAATTGGTTGCGTCGATCTTGTCCAAAAAGCTGGCGGCCGGCTCGACGCATCTTTTGATCGACATACCTGTCGGTCCTTCCGCGAAAGTTAGGCAAATGCGGCAGGCGCTCGCATTGCGCAAGCTGTTCGAATTCGTCGGCGACCGGCTCAATCTGCATCTGGAAGTGATGATCACCGACGGACGCCAGCCGATCGGACGCGGCATCGGCCCTGCGCTGGAAGCGCGCGATGTGATGCTGGTGCTGCAAAACGATCCTGGTGCACCAGAGGATTTGCGTCAAAAATCCTTGCACTTGGCCGGCCGCATCATCGAATTCGACCCCGACGTGCGCGGCGGTCAGGGCTATGCGATTGCGCGCGATATTCTCGAATCGGGCCGGGCCTGTGCGAAAATGAACGAGATTATCCAGGCTCAGGGTTCGAAACCGATCGATTTGACGCCGGGCTCGCTTTGTCATGAGGTGGTTGCGCAAAACGACGGCATCGTGACCGAAATCGACAATCTGCAGATGGCCAAAATCGCCCGGATGGCCGGCGCGCCGATGATGAAACGGGCCGGCGTCGATCTGCTCAAAAAATTGGGCAGCCCGGTCAAAAAAGGCGATGTATTGTACCGCATTCATGCCGAGTTTCCGGCCGACTTCACCTTCGCTAAGGATCTGGCCGCCCAAAACGACGGCTACACCTTGGGCGATAGTGTCGACTTACTCAAGCCGCTGATGGCCTTTTAGAACGATGCTGATTCTGGCCTTTTCCGATTATCTGCCGCAGGCGCGACGCCTGGCAAAGCGTCTCGGACTGCCGCTGGCCGTAGTCGAGGTGCATCATTTTCCGGACGGCGAAAGTTTCATCGCCCTGCCCCCCGATTTGCCCGAGCATGTGCTGATTTGCCGCAGCCTGAACCAGCCGAACGACAAGCTGATCGAATTATGGCTCTCTGCCAGAACCGCAAGGGAACTCGGCGCAAAGCGTTTGACGCTGATCGCGCCTTATCTCTGCTACATGCGCCAGGACTTTGCGAACCGGTCGGGCGTCGCGGTCAGCCAGCGTCACATCGGTCGGTTGCTGGCCGACCTATTCGACGCTGTGATCACGGTCGATCCGCACCTGCACCGGATCGACCGGCTGCAACAGGCGATACCGCTCGATCATGCGATCAGCCTGAACGCCACGGCCGCGATCGCGGATTTTCTCAAACAGCAGCTCGATACCGCGCTGTTGCTCGGTCCGGACAGCGAATCGAGGCAATGGGTGGCGACGCTTGCCGAGATGACAGGCTTTTCATTTCAGGTCGCTGAAAAAGTCAGGCTCGGCGACACCCAGGTCACGCTGACGCTGCCGGATGCCGATTACCGTCACCAACCGGTCGTGATCGTCGACGACATGGCCAGCACCGGACGCACGCTGGCCAAGGCCGCCGAATTGTTAAAGGCCAAAGGCGCAGGCGAGATTCATGCGGTCGTGACCCATGCGCTGTTTTGCGGCGATGCCGAGCGCGTGATTCGAGAGGCCGGCATCCAGGCGCTCTGGAGCACCGACAGCATCGATCATACGACCTCCTGCATCAGGCTGGACGGCTTGCTGGCCGATGCAGTCAAGGCGATGCTGAACGGGAATGGGAAAGGATGAGTTCATTCGTATTAACTCAAGTACAAAAAATCTGCGAACGATTACCGAATTGTTTTGTCACATCAATTAAATGAAGCTAGGGGGACAGTTTTTATCCCCAAATAGAGACTATCCGAAATAAGCTTTATCGAAGCCCGAATTGATTCAAATTTGGTGACTCTGAAGGCTGGTCTCCTTCTCATTCTCGGTAAGATGAGGGTTCTGAATGAATGCCGAAGTCAGTCCTGCCGCCAATCTTCTCCCTCTGATCATTTATTTCGGGGCGATACTCTTGATTACTGCCATGATGCTGGGCGGCGCTTATCTTCTCGGACAAAGACACCGCGCGCAGGCTGCCGATGAGCCTTTCGAATCCGGCATCGTCCCAACAGGCGATGTGCATATTCGTTTTTCGGTGCACTTCTATCTGATAGCGATTTTTTTTGTGATCTTCGATATGGAGACCGTCTTTCTGTTTGCCTGGTCAGTGGCCGTGAAGCAGGCAGGGTGGATGGGCTTTTTCGAAGCGTTGATTTTTATCGGCATCCTGATCGCAACACTAATCTACCTCGCCGCAATCGGCGCGCTCGACTGGCGGACCCGCCGGCAACGCCACGATGCTCCTGTCAACAGGCCATAGGGGATATTCATGCATTGGACTCTGACCCGCGCCGACGATGATCCCGCCCCGCAACCAGGGACGCATGCGAACGAAGAGGTGCTTCGCCACAGCTTCCTGCTCGCGAGACTCGATGACATGGTCGCCTGGGGCCAGGCCAATTCGGTCTGGCCGTTTAATTTCGGGCTTTCCTGCTGTTACGTCGAAATGGCGACCGCCTTCACCAGCCGTCACGACATTGCCCGTTTCGGCTCCGAGGTGATCCGTGCTTCGCCTCGTCAGGCCGATTTGATCGTCATATCAGGCACCGTTTTTCGGAAAATGGCGCCTGTCGTTAAACGCCTGTATGAGCAGATGCTGGAGCCGCGTTGGGTGATTTCGATGGGTTCCTGCGCGAACTCCGGCGGTATGTACGATATCTACAGTGTCGTGCAGGGCGTAGATAAATTTCTGCCGGTCGACGTTTATGTGCCGGGCTGCCCTCCCCGGCCTGAAGCGCTATTGCAGGGGCTGATGCTGCTGCAAAATGCGATAGGCCAGGAAAGGCGCCCTTTAAGCTGGATCGTCGGCGACCAAGCCGTCGTCAAACCGGCCGAAAAACCGAGCTATCGCGACCTTCTGACCGATGAAAGGATGCGCACTCGGGAGTTAAGAAGTCCCGACGAACTCTAGATCGACCGGATTCAGGGGATTAAACAGTGAACGCTAACGCCGACCAAACCGCTGACCCTTCTGGCAATCTCGAAATCGCACAGGAACTCGCCGAGCGCTTGAGTATCGCCGACCTAATTACTCAATCCACCGACGACGGCATCGCGACCTTATGGATACCTCGTCAGCATCTTCGCACCATCCTTGGCTATTTAAAGCTCCAGATATTTTCCCCTTATGTGCTGCTGTTCGACCTGACCGCCGTCGACGAGCGTCAGCGCGTTCACCGTCACGGCCTGCCGGAAAGCGACTTTACAGTCATCTATCATCTACTTTCATTTACCCGCAACGAGGACATTCGTCTGAAAGTGGCCCTGTACGAAGATGATTTAGCCCTACCGACGATTAGCGATATCTGGCCCGCCGCCGACTGGTACGAACGCGAAGTCTGGGACATGTTCGGCATCGTCTTCGAAGGCCATCCGCATCTTCGGCGCATCATCATGCCGCCAACCTGGCAAGGCCATCCGCTGCGCAAGGACCATTACGCCCGCGCGACCGAAATGGAACCTTTTAGCCTTCCCGACGAACGCCAAGAAATCGAGCAAGACGCCTTGCGCTTCGTTCCCGAGGATTGGGGCATGAGCCGGAGCAGCGAAGAGACCGACTTCATGTTTCTGAACATGGGGCCGAATCATCCGAGCGTTCACGGCGCTTTTCGCATCGCCCTGCAACTGGACGGCGAAGAGATCGTCAACGCGTTGCCGGACATCGGCTATCACCACCGCGGCGCCGAAAAAATGGGTGAACGCCAATCATGGCATACCTATATCCCTTACACGGACCGGGTCGATTACCTGGGCGGCTCGCTGAACAACCTGCCTTATGTGCTGGCGGTCGAAAAACTGGCGGGCATCAAGGTCCCGCAGCGGGCCGAGGTGATTCGGGTCATGATTTCCGAATTCTACCGGCTGGCCAGCCATCTTTTGTTCTATGGCACCTTTGCGCAGGACATCGGCCAGATGTCGCCTATTTTTTACATGTTCATCGACCGCGAAAAGGTCTTCGATATTGTCGAAACGATCAGCGGCGCCCGCATGCATTCCAGCTATTTCCGGATCGGCGGCGTCGCGATGGATTTGCCGAAAGGCTGGGACAGGAGGATTCGGGAATTTGTCGACTATCTGCCGGGGCGGCTGGACGATTACGACAAACTGGTGCTACAGAACAGCACGATCAAACGCCGGACGCAGGGCGTCGGCGCTTATACGACCCAGCAAGCGATAGCCTGGAGCGCGACCGGCGCGGGACTGCGCGCGACCGGCCTGGACTGGGATTACCGGAAAGCGCGGCCGTACTCGGGCTACCAAAACTACGACTTCGAGATACCGACCGCAGCGCATGGCGACTGCTACGACCGCTGCGCGGTGCGAGTCGAGGAAATGCGCCAGAGCGTCAGGATTATCAAGCAATGCCTGGACAACATGCCAGAAGGCCCCTATAAGGCCGAGCATCCGCTAACCACGCCACCGCCGAAGACGCGCACGCTGCACGATATCGAAACCTTGATTCAACATTTTCTGAACGTGAGCTGGGGGCCTGTCGTACCGGCCGGCGAGGCCTGTGTGACCGTCGAGGCGACCAAGGGCTTGAACGCCTATTACTTGACCAGCGACGGCGGCGGCATGTCCTACCGCACCCGCATCCGAACGCCTTCTTTCGCACATTTGCAAATGATACCGATGATGTGCCGGGGCATGATGATACCCGACCTGATCGCGATACTGGCCAGCATCGATTTTGTGATGGCCGACGTGGACCGCTGACATGCAGGAATCAACAAACCAACCGTTTGCAGGTTTAAGCTCCGCCGAAATCGGCGAGATTCACAGCGAAATGAGCCACTATGAAGACAAGTCAGCCGTTTCGATAGAGGCGCTGAAGATCGTTCAAAAACACCGCGGCTGGGTTTCCGACGACAGCCTCGTGGCCGTCGCCGAATTGCTCGCTATCGCGCCGGCGCAACTGGAAGGCGTCGCGACTTTTTATAATCTGATCTATCGTCAGCCCGTCGGCAAGACCGTGATCCATGTTTGTAACAGCGTCACTTGCTGGATGCTGGGCGCTGAACAGGTCCGCGAACGTCTGTGCCGGCATTTGAACGTCGAACTCGGCGAAATGTCACAAGATGGCGAATACACGATTTTACCGATCGTCTGCCTCGGCGCCTGCGATCACGCACCGGTGGCGATGGTCGGCGATCAACTGATACTGGATCTCGCCGATAATACGGTGAAGCAGATTTTCGGGGAATAAAGCGCGATGGATAGAATGGACAGACCATTAACCCAAAACATCAAAGCGGATCGCCCCTTCGCGTCGCTGGCGGATTATCTGCAAACCGGCGGCTATCAGGGACTCGCCAACGCGATTAAGAATCTACAGCCAAAAGAAGTCCAGCAATGGGTCAAGGACTCAGGACTCAGAGGCCGGGGCGGCGCAGGCTTCAATACCGGCCTGAAATGGAGCCTCGTTCCGATGCCGGAGCCGAACGGCGCTGACAGAAACCCGACCCACTATCTGGTCGTCAACGGCGATGAAATGGAACCGGGAACATTCAAGGACAGACTCCTGCTCGAAAAAGACCCGCATCAACTGATCGAAGGCATCGTGATCGCCGCTTATGCAATTCAGGCGCAAACCGCCTATATCTTTCTGCGCGGCGAATACCACCTGGCGGCCGAAAGATTGACCCACGCCATGGAGGAAGCCCGCGCTCAGGGTTATGTAGGCGAGCATATCCTCGATTCGGATTTCAGCCTGCAGATTCATCTGCACAGCAGCGCCGGTCGCTACATCTGCGGCGAAGAGTCGGCGCTCTTGAATGCCTTGGAAGGCAAAAGAGCCACCCCCCGCCCCAAACCGCCCTTCGCGGTGGTCAGCGGCCTGTGGGGCAAGCCGACCGTGGTCAACAATGTCGAAACCTTGTGCAACGTGCCGCATATTCTGCATTACGGCGTCGAATGGTATCGAAGTCTGGGACGCGGCGCGGACAAGGGCACCAAGCTGTTCGGCGCGAGCGGGCGGGTCAGGCGCCCAGGCCTCTGGGAATTGCCTATGGGTACGCCGATCCGCGAAATCATCGAGGATCATGCCGGCGGCATGCGCGATGGCTATCAGCTGCGCGGCTTTCTGCCCGGAGGCGCCTCGACCGATTTCCTGCTGCCCGAACATCTCGACGTGCCAATGGAGTACGATGCGGTCGCGAAGGCCGGCAGCCGCATGGGCACAGGCACCCTCATCGTGCTCGACGACCAGACCTGCCCGGTGCAAATGGTGCTGAATCTTGAACAATTCTTTGCGCAGGAATCGTGCGGCTGGTGCACGCCGTGCCGAGACGGTTTGCCGTGGACGGTGACCTTGTTGAAAGACATCATAGAGGGACGCGGACGGCTCGAAGATCTCGATACGCTAGCCGGCTTAACGCGGATGCTGGGGCCCGGCAATACTTTTTGCGCCTTGGCTCCCGGCGCAATGGAGCCTTTGCAAAGCGCGCTGAAATATTTCCGCGCGGATTTTGAGCGCTACATTTCCTGCGGCAATACGATCCTGGAGACCGGCTGATGGCCCGCATCGAAATCGACGGCAGCACTTACGACGTAAAGGACGGCGACAATCTGCTCTCTGCCTGCCTATCGCTGGGCCTCGATCTGCCTTATTTTTGCTGGCATCCGGCGCTGGGATCGGCGGGCGCCTGCCGGCAGTGCGCGATTGTCCAATACAAGGACGCGGACGATAGTCACGGACGCCTGGTGATGGCATGTATGACGCCGGTCGCCGATAACCTGCGAATTTCCATCGCCGCCGAACAGGCCCGGCAATTCCGCAGCGACAACATCGAACTCCTGATGACCCATCATCCGCACGACTGCCCGGTGTGCGAAGAAGGCGGAGAATGTCATCTGCAGGATATGACGGTGATGACAGGTCACACCGTACGCCGCTACCGGGGCCGAAAGCGCACCCATCATAACCAGAATCTTGGCCCGTTCATCAATCACGAAATGAACCGCTGCATCGCCTGCTACCGCTGCGTCCGTTTCTATAACGACTATGCCGGCGGCGATGACCTCCAGGTCCTGGGCAGCCATAACAACGTTTATTTCGGCCGCTTCGAGGACGGCGCGCTGGACAGCGAATTTAGCGGCAATCTGGTCGAAGTCTGCCCTACCGGCGTCTTTACCGACAAAACCTTCAGCGCGCATTACACGCGCAAATGGGACTTGCAGACCGCGCCTTCGGTCTGCGTTCACTGCAGCCTGGGCTGCAACACCGCGCCGGGAGAGCGCTACGGCGAATTGCGGCGGATCGTCAACCGTTATCACGGTGAGGTGAACGGCTATTTTCTCTGCGACCGCGGACGCTTCGGCTACGGCTTCGTGAACAGTGCCCTCCGCATTCATGCCCCACGGATTTCGGGTCAAACCGCCGCAACTTCGGAAACCGCGACGACGCATTTTCGAACGCTGCTGAAATTACCCAAGGGAGCCATTGGCATCGGATCGCCGCGCGCTTCTCTGGAAGCGAATTTCGCACTGCGCTCTCTGGTCGGCGAGGCCAATTTCTATCTGGGGTTTGACGACACCGAGCACACGCTGCTCGATACAATTCTGAATATCATGACTAAAGGCGGCATTCATACCCCTTCCCTACACGAAACCGAACAGGCCGATGCGGTATTGATTTTGGGAGAAGACGTCACGCACAGCGCGCCGCGTCTAGCGCTATCGCTGCGGCAGGCGGTACGCAACGCAACGTTCGAACTGGCCCACCAATTGAAAATTCCTCACTGGCTGGATGCCGCTGTCCGGCAGTTGCAGAATCTGGCGCGAAGCCCGCTGTTCATCGCGAGCCTCTGCGCCACCCGGCTCGATGATGTCGCCACCTCTACCTTTCACGGCAGCCCGAATGCGATCGCCCGTTTTGGCTTCGCGATCGCTCATTACCTAAATCAGGAATCTCCTCTTCCCCACGATCTTGGCGATGCGGAACGGGCGCAGGCTTCCACGATAGCCAGCCAATTAATGCAGGCAAAACGGCCTCTGATTGTTACTGGAACGAGTTCAGCGAGCCTGGCGGTCATTCAGGCGGCGTACAATGTCGCGAAGGCGCTGCCGGCTCAGGACAAAGGCTTGATCTTTACGCTGCCCGAAGCGAACAGTTTAGGCTTGGCGATGATCGGCGGCAAACGACTGCATGAGGTTTTCGCGCGCGTGAACGACGGTTCGACCGATACCGTGGTGATTCTCGAGAACGACCTGTATCGGCGCGCACCGATGCCGCAAATGGATTCGTTCTTTAGTGCCGCTAGCCATGTCGTGGCGATCGACAGTTTACATAACAACACGGCCACCAAAGTCGAATTGTTGCTGCCCGCCGCGACATTCGCCGAATCCGAAGGCACCGTGGTCAGCAATGAAGGACGGGCTCAGCGTTATTTTCCGGTTTACCCGGCGGAAGGACGGGTACAGGCCAGTTGGCAATGGCTTATCCAGGCGATCGAGAACCCTCAATGGAACCATTTTCAGGATCTGGCTTCGGCCTGCGCGGCATCTATTCCGGGTCTTGCCTGGTTAGACCGCCTCGCGCCGCTTGGAAATGCCCAACCCATCGGCGCTAAAATCCCGCGGCAACCGCACCGCTACAGCGGGCGCACCGCGATGCATGCCGACATCAAGGTCAGCGAACTCGGCCAACCGCAGGACACGGAAACGGCGTTCGCTTTTTCGATGGAAGGCGACACGGTTCATGTTCAGCCGGCTTTATTGCCGGTGGTTTGGGCGCCGGGCTGGAATTCCAATCAGTCGGTCAATAAGTTCCAGGATCAAATCGGCGGTCCTCTGCGCGGCGGCGATGCCGGCATCCGCTTGATTGAAGCCTCGGGAACGCTGCCCTGGTTTAAGGAAATTCCATTGCCTTCAAAACAGGAACCTGGGCTTTGGCGAGTCATCCTTCTGCCGAACATTTTCGGCAGCGAAGAGCTCAGCCTGCATTCACAACCGATTGTTGAACGGCTTCCCGCTTTTTGCGTTTTAATCAATCCCGAGGATGCCGAAACCTTGGGCGTCTGCGGCAGCGAGCCAGTCGAAATTTTCGACCCAAAGGGATTTCTCTTAGTGAGAAGTCTTGTGCGAATCGAGCTTACCTTGCCTCCCGCCATGCTCGGCGTCACGGCCGGTCTGCCGCAATGTCTCCTCTTAAAAAATGGCGCCCGGGTTGTGCTGAAAAAAGCGGAGCCCGAACAATCGCCCGATACGGAGATTCGCTGATGAACGCTGAACTCGGTCAAGCAAGCGATATCGTCGGCATTCTGGCCTCGGTGATTTTTGTCGCGGCGATGCTGATCTGGGTGGAGCGGCGTCTTCTGGCGATCTGGCAGGACAGACTCGGGCCCAATCGGGTCGGACCGTTGGGTCTGATGCAGGTGGCCGCGGATATGATCAAGATGTTTTTCAAGGAGGACTGGATTCCGCCTTTTGCGGACAAAGGGGTATTTGTGCTCGCGCCCGCCATCGTGTTCATCGCCATGCTGCTCGGATTCGCGGTGATTCCTTTTGCGCCGGGCATTGGCATCATCGACTTCAATTTCGGGCTGCTTTATTTCCTGGCCTTGTCCTCGCTGTCGGTCTACAGCATCGTACTGGCCGGCTACGCATCCAATAACAAATATTCGCTGCTCGGCGGCCTGCGCGCCGCGGCGCAGACCGTCAGCTACGAAGTCTTCATGGGCATTTCGATCATGGGCGTGGTGATGCTTTCCGGTACATTCAATTTGCGAGAGATCGTCGAGGCTCAGCGTGGCGTCTGGTTTGTCGTGCCGCAATTTATCGGCTTCGTCATCTTCCTGATTGCGGTCATCGCCGAGAGCCGACGCGCACCTCTCGACCTGCCCGAAGCCGAACAGGAACTGGTGGCGGGCTTTCATACCGAGTACTCCGGCATGAAATTCGGCATGTTTTTCGTCGGCGAGTATGTCGCGATCATCTTGAGTTCGGCGATCATCGTCACGCTTTTTTTCGGCGGCTGGCTGGGGCCATGGCTACCCCCTTTAGTCTGGTTTTGTCTGAAAACCGGCATCGGCGTGTTGTTTTTTATTCTGATCCGCGGCGCGCTGCCGCGCCCGCGCTACGATCAGCTGATGGCCTTTGGCTGGAAAATTCTCTTGCCGGCGGGACTTTTGAACCTGCTGGTGACCGGCGCGGTAGTGCTGGCGTCGCCGGGTTAATGTATCGAAACCAGGAAAAGACAATGCTGAGTCAATTGCGATCATTGTGGGAAGTATTGAAGCATTCGTTCGTCAAGGCGGATACGGTCGAATACCCTGAACAGAAACCGGCTTTGTCCCCACGTTATCGGGGACGCATTATACTGACCCGCGACCCGGACGGCGAAGAGCGCTGCGTAGCCTGCAACCTTTGCGCGGTCGTCTGCCCGGTCGATTGTATTGCGTTGCAGAAAACCGAAGACGAGAATGGCCGCTGGTATCCCGAATTTTTCCGGATCAATTTTTCCCGCTGCATACTCTGCGGATTTTGCGAGGAAGCCTGCCCGACCTTTGCGATCCAATTGACGCCGGATTTCGAGATGTGCGAATACGACCGGCAGAACATGGTTTACGAGAAACAGCATCTGTTGATCGACGGTACCGGAAAATATCACGATTACAATTTTTACCGGGTCGCCGGCATGACGATCTTTGGCAAAGCCAAGGGTCAGGCCGAAAACGAATCTCCGCCTGTTGATGTAAAAACCCTGCTGCCTTGAAGGAGAGCATGATGACGTTGATCCTGTTTTATGTCACGTCCGCGGTCGCGGTTTTCGCGACGATCATGATGATTACGCGGCTCAATGCGGTTCATGGCCTGTTGTACCTGATTCTGTCGCTGCTGGCCGTCGGCGTGATTTTCTTTTTGTTAGGCGCCTATTTTGCCGCCGTGCTGGAAGTGATCATTTACGCAGGCGCGATCATGGTACTTTTCGTTTTCGTGATCATGATGCTGAATCAAGGGCACAAAACGATAGCCCAGGAACGCGCCTGGCTTGAGCCAGGGACGTGGTTAGGCCCGTCGCTGTTGGCCCTGATCCTATTCACCGAAATGCTTGTGGTCATCGTCCAGGGCGGCAGCGCCGAAACCGGCCATGTAGTCAGTGCCAGTCAGGTCGGTATGGCGTTATACGGACCTTATCTGATCGCGGTTGAACTGGCCTCGATCCTGCTGCTGACCGGTCTGGTCGGGGCTTATCATCTCGGCAAACCGATACTGAAAATGGCAAAACCCCGGAGCGAACCATGAGCGTGATTCCTGCCGAAATGGGGCTGCTGCTGTCCGGTCTGCTGTTTGTGCTCGGCTTGATCGGCGTATTGGCGCGTCGCAATCTGATCATGATCCTGATGTCCCTCGAAGTGATGCTGAATGCGGCCGGACTCGCGTTTATCGTGGCGGGGTCGCGCTGGGGACAGGCGGACGGGCAAATCCTATTTTTGCTGGTATTGACGCTGGCCGCGGCGGAAGTGGGTATCGGCCTCGGCTTGGCGCTGCAGATTTTCCACCGCTTCAAAACGTTGGACGCCGATTCGATCAATCAGATGCAAGGCTAGGAGACGACCGTGTTTGACTTGCTGGGCTGGGTACCGATCATTCCGCTGCTGGGATTTCTGATCCTGGTCTTTTACGGCCGGCGCTTGTCCAAGCCAGAGATCGCCTGGATCGGTGCCGGCAGTGTCGGGATTTCGACAGTGCTGGTGGCGCTGCTCGGCTTCGAATTCCTGCAAGGGCCGATGTCCCCCTATCGTCTGACCTTGGGCTCGTGGATCGTGTCGGGCGACTTGTCGATTCCGTTCGGCTTTTACCTCGACGCTTTATCTCTGACGATGCTGTTCGTCGTAACCGGCGTCGGTTTTCTGATTCATCTGTACGCGGCCGAATTCATGGAAACGGACGCCTGTTATGCGCGCTTTTTCGCCTACATGAATCTTTTCGTCGCGGCGATGCTGGTGCTGGTGCTCGCGGATAATCTGGTGCTGCTTTACCTGGGCTGGGAAGGCGTGGGCCTCGGCAGCTATCTGCTGATCGGCTTCTGGTATCAAAATCCGGCCAACGGCTATGCCGCACGCAAGGCCTTCGTGATGACCCGCATCGGCGATACCGCGCTGGCATTGGGCCTATTCCTGCTTTTCACCGAATTGCATACGCTCGATATCCCGTCGCTGATGGGACGGGCCCAGAGCCAATGGACGACCGGTGCCGTGTTGCCGATCGTCGCGGCGGCGCTGATTTTGGGCGGCGCGGTCGGCAAATCCGCACAATTGCCTTTGCAGACCTGGCTGCCGGACGCGATGGCAGGCCCCACGCCAGTCAGCGCGCTGATCCATGCCGCCACGATGGTCACCGCCGGGGTCTACCTGATTGCTCGCACCCATGTCTTATTCATGCTGGCGCCTCCGGTGCAAGGTGCGGTCGCTTTGATTGGCGCGGTTACGCTATTAATGGCGGGCTGTTCGGGTCTCGTGCAGACCGACATCAAACGCATCCTCGCCTATTCGACGATTAGCCAGATCGGCTACATGTTTCTCGCGCTTGGCGTTGGGGCCTGGTCGGCGGCGATTTTTCACCTGCTGACGCATGCCTTCTTCAAGGCGTTGCTATTCTTGGCCGCCGGCGCGGTGATCTTCAGTTTTCACCACGAGCATGACATTTTTAAAATGGGCGGGCTGCGTAAATCGATGCCGCTTGCCTACTGGAGTTTTATGATCGGCAGTGCCGCGCTGACCGCGCTGCCTTTTACTTCTGGATTTTACAGCAAGCACGAAATTTTACTGGCCGCCTACGAAACCTCCCACATCCTGTGGGGGGCTGGCTGCCTGGGCGCGTTGATCACCGGCATCTACAGCTTTCGTCTGGTGTTTGTGGTGTTTTTCGGCAAGCCAACGCGGGAGATCGAAAAGAAAATCGGCGGACGTATGACTATTCCTCTCGTACTGCTGAGCGTTTTGGCGCTGTGTGGGGGATTGCTGCAAATCCCGCTGGATACGGTATTTCCGGCCTTGAGCGAACAAAATCCCGGGCAAAACGCTACGCTCGTTTCGATCATAACCCTGGCGGCGCCGATTCTCGGGGTCGCGATCGCGGGACTGTTCTATCTGACCGGCACGTTTTCGGCAGCCAATTTTGTTAATTTACCTGGGGCCAGGCTGTTAAATCGCTTATTTTTGACCGGCTGGGGCCTCGATGCGATTTACGGCGCCGTGCTGATCAGGCCTTTTAAAACCCTCGCTGCCCTGAATAAAAACGATGCGGTCGACAAGTTGTACCTCGGCATTGCCTGGCTGAGCCGACAATTGCACCGCCTGACCAGCGCCACGCAAACCGGACGTATCCGTTGGTATGCTTCGTCGATGGCATTCGGTACGGTCGTCGTGATCGCGATAGGACTGCTGTCATGATCTTGCCCTCATTGATCGCCGTTCTGTTTGTAGGCGGGCTCGCCGCCTGGATTTCGGCGCGCTGGCATCCGAATGCGCCGCGCTGGACCGCCATTGTTACACTCGCCTTGGAAGCATGGCTGGCCGCCTCTCAATTGACCGGCAACCACGCCGCGGAAATCCCGCTTCCGGGCAGGCCGGCGGCATGGCTGACCGAACTCGACCTGCCCTGGATTCTGCGCTTCGGCATCGGTTTCCATTTGGCCGCCGATGGCCTCAGTCTGCTTTTGATAGCGCTGACAGTTCTGCTCGGATGGATGGCGGTCTGCTGTTCCTGGACCGAAATCGGCAAGCGGACAGGATTCTACTACTTCAACCTACTAGCCTGCCTGGCTGGCACCGTCGGGGTGTTTCTGGCGGTCGATCTCTTCCTGTTCTTTTTGTTCTGGGAAGTGATGATTATCCCGATGTATTTTCTGATCAGCATCTGGGGGCATGAAAACCGGACTTACGCGGCAATCAAATTTGTAATCTTCACGCAAGTCAGCAGCCTCTTGATGCTGCTCGCGATCATCGTGCTGGTGCTGGTCAATTATCAGCGTAGTGGCGCCTTTTCGTTCGATTATTTCGCCTTGCTGAATGTCCCGCTCGAACCCAAGCTTGCCGATTGGCTGATGCTCGGCTTTCTGATCGCCTTTACGGTCAAGCTACCCGCCGTGCCATTCCATACCTGGCTGCCGGACGCGCATACGCAGGCCCCCACCGGCGGCAGCATCATCCTGGCCGGTGTCTTGCTGAAGACCGGCGCCTACGGCCTGTTGCGTTTCGTGATCCCGCTGTTCCCGGATGCGGCGCATCGCTTTGCCCCGATCGCGATGACGCTGGGTGCCGTGAGTGTGCTTTATGCCGCAATGATGGCTTATGCTCAGTCCGATATCAAACGGCTGGTCGCCTATACCAGCGTCAGTCACATGGGGTTCATCCTGCTGGGGTTATTTTCCTGGAACCTGCTGGCGATGCAGGGGGCGGTCGTCACGATGCTCGCGCACGGCCTGAGCGCTGGAGCCTTATTCATGATCGCGGGTTTCCTGCAAAAACGCCTGCATAGCCGGGAATTTGGAGATATGAGCGGTATGTGGCAGGCCGTACCGCGACTGTCGGCGTTCATGCTGTTCTTTGTGATGGCCACGCTGGGGCTTCCAGGCCTTGGGAATTTCATCGGCGAATTTCTGGTGCTTCTGGGCGCCTTTAAAGTGAATCCGATAGTCACCTCCGTGGCCGCCCTTGCGTTAATCCTGGCGCCGGTCTATGCGCTGATCATTATCCAGAAAGCGTGTCACGGCCCCTTGCAAAAGCGGCCGATTTTGACCGATTGCGGCATCCTTGAACTGTCATCGCTGGGTGTGCTGATACTGGCCTCGGTCTGGCTTGGCCTACATCCCCAGACCGTATTGGATATTTCGGCGCCGGCGCTGCAACAAGTGATTCAAAACATGAATGCAAAGGAACCCTCATGGACCTTGATTCGCTAATCGTTCTTGCACCTTTCATTGCGATGATCGTCACGGCCATCACCCTCATGCTCGTGATCGCGGTCAGACGGAATTTCGCGCTGGTCAACGGTATCGCCGGCTTTGGCATCGTGTTGTCCCTGCTCTTGATTGGCCCTGCCTGGCATAAATCTTCGATCCAGGCGATTCCATTGCTGAACATAGACCATTACGCGTTGTTCTTTGTCGCCTTGTTGTTACTGGCAGGCCTCGCGGTGCTGGGCCTGTGCCATGATTATTTCAAGCAATACGATGCAGAAAACGAAGAACTTCCGTTGCTATTGTTAACCGCGCTCTTAGGCGGGTCGGTGCTGGCCGCCAGCAGTCATTTCGCCGCCTTGTTTTTAGGTCTTGAAATACTGAGTATTTCACTGTTCACGCTGATCGGCTATCCGGTCAATCGGACTCGCCCGCTCGAGGCGGCAATCAAATACCTGGTATTGTCCGGCGTGTCTTCGGCCTTTCTGCTAATGGGCATTGCCTTGCTCTATGCCGAAAGCGGCGAGCTTGATTTCATCGGCATTGAAGGCTTCATCGATGCCCACCTTCCCCTAAATTCCGTGATTCTGAGCGGCGTTATTCTGATCGCGGCAGGGCTCGGTTTCAAGCTATCGTTGGCCCCGTTTCATTTGTGGACACCGGATGTCTACGAAGGCGCTCCGGCGCCGGTGACTGCGTTTATCGCGACCGTCTCGAAGGGTGCTGTTTTCGTTCTGCTCTTACGTTTATTGGTGACCACCGGCAGCTACCGTTACGTTCCTTTGCTGACCGTGTTCAGTTTCATCGCGATGCTGTCTATTTTGGTCGGCAATATGCTGGCATTGCTGCAAAAGAATATCAAGCGCTTGTTAGCCTATTCGTCGATCGCCCACATGGGCTATCTCTTGGTAGCCTTGATTGCCGGCGCAAGCATTGCGAGGCCACTAGTTGTCGAATCGGCCGCTTTTTATCTGGTTGCCTATTTCATTACCACGATCGGTGCCTTCGGAGTCGTTTCGGTGCTGTCCACGCCGCAACAAGAGGCCGGTGATGTCGCAATCTTGCGCGGTCTGTTTTGGCGGCGTCCGTGGTTGGCCGGAACGTTTACGCTGATGTTGTTATCGCTGGCAGGCATTCCCCTGACCGCCGGATTTATCGGTAAATTCTATGTTTTCACCAGCGGCGCCGATGCCCGACTGTGGGTCTTGCTGGCTAGTGTCATCATCGGCAGCGGCCTTGGGCTCTACTACTACGTTAGGATCATTGTCGCGATGTCGATGAATAGTGAAGAGGTGATGTCTGAACCCCCCAAAAAATCCCGCAAATGGCTGTCTACCGTAACACTCGCCGCCTTAAGCCTGCTGCTGGTCTGGTTCGGCATTCTTCCCGGACACCTAATCGATTGCATTCAGTCGATAGCCATTTCGATGAGATAGGCTAACTGTAGCGGCCCGATAACATAAATCACAGGACCCGATTACATCCGTTTTTCGGGACCACTTTAGCTGATAATATCCATGCGCTCCGGCCCACATTAAACGAGAATGAGCCCAGATTCATTGAGAACAGCCCGATAACATCGGTTAGGAACCAGATTAACTGAGAATGAACATAGTGCAAATAATGCGTACCAACCCGTCTCATGCTGTCAAACGATTGACTATACCCGACCCCAAGCGGGCAATCGGTGTATAGGATGTATAGAAAGAAATGACTGAGTGTAAGCGCCCAGCCCTTTCACATAGTCAGGCTGCCAAGGCTATGATTTAATCCGAGCAACGAAAGGGCGGTAATTCGTCGATGCGGCTGTTAGGTCAGGCAGGCAGTTTTTCTAGAGCATTTTCGTTTCGGATGTACGGTCTTGAATAATGCCGCTAAGTTAAGCCAGGGTTCGTCATTCCGGCAGGGAGTGCCGGAATTAAACTGCCAAGGATGGCAGGCTTTAATACTTCCATGTACTCTCGGCAATTGCTCCTGCCCTGCCCTACCTCCTGCGTCCGTGCAGTCGTGGATCTCGGCAATCCCTGCCGAGATGACGGCTTAACTTAACAGCATTGCACCTTTACCCTATATGAAAATGCTCTAGGGGGCTTTTAATCAGGCCGAAGGATCGAGGCCGTTGAGCTTGGCGGTGCCGGGCGGCGCGGCGGGTTTCAAGGCGGCGATTTGCTGCTGATCGCCAAGCCAAGGGTGCGCGCAGCGCACCCTTGGCTTTACAGATCCATTACTATGACCTTTTCTGTTCGATCCGCTTGAGCAATTCGAAAAGATCGCTGTTGGTAGACATTACAATCGTAGCGTCTTCGTTCAAAACTTTGCGGTAGGTTTCCATACTCTTCGAAAATTTGAAGAACGCTCCGCTCTACCCGCCCTACCGCGCCAGAAAGTTTTCAACGCCGTTTGACAAATTTCCGCCACTCTCTTATGTTATCGCAAAAGCGCATCAGCTAATAAGTTAGCTAAATTTTCCATTCCATTGCGCCTCAAACCCCAAAAATTGACAATACTTTCCCCTTCATTTTACAGGCGCATTGCATGAAAATGTGTAGAAACTCCTCGTCTACCCTGAAACAGTACGTGATAAAGATATGGCTGCTGGTTGCATCCATCGTGCTGGTATTACCAACTTTTTCAATATGCGAGGCGCAAGAAACGAGAGACGTTCGAAGCGACAGCCCCGCGCCCAGTACAGCACTTTCGGCTGCCACGGCCAATCGAACTTCCCCTTTTGATCCGCCAACAAGCGATGTTTTCATTGCCGACAATGGCAATGGACTGGATACGAGATGTACCTTTAATACAGACGCAGGTCATCCTTTAGTTATTGAAGTCGTTATCGACAAATTTGTCGGCGATGTCGATGCTGACGGCTATTTGATCGACCCGTCAGCGTTTATTACTGCTGGTATCATTCCTGCGAAAGTCGCAGTTAAGATGCCTGCTTATGATGTCGATGTTACTGGCGGTCCGCCAGCGGAAAAAGACGAAGTACTGTTCAACGGTGAAAGTGTAGGTTTTCTGACAGGAGATAATAATATTTGGAAACTAAATGATTTCACTATCGACATTCGAAAAGTGAAATTTCCTCAGCGGCCGGGTAATGGCTCTAGCGTAACGCCAGTTACCAACAAAATTCAAATCAATGTCGATACGTTAAGTAGCGGAAGCTGGTGTACAGCCATCGACTGGGTGGCGATGCACATCCCTATCCGCCCAAAATTGGCTCTTAAGATGTCGGTCGGCGAAGGTGGTAATAAAGTTCGACAAAATACCGGCGAGGAAACGATTGATGTTATTTATGAGCAAGAGTTTGATCAAACATGCACCGTGACAACTACGACAGAAGCCATCGACGAATATCCTTTCTCGGGTTTTACCGGGGGTGGCAGCCCCAATTTGAAAGCTAAAATCAAGACTTGCCCCGAGAACAGCATCGACCCGCCCGAAGTATCAGTCGAATGGACCATTAGCGGGGGTGGCAGTGACTCCAAGACATGGTCAGGTTTTGAGGGTGATTTTCCAGTGGCTGTGCCGGATAAAATAGGCAGTTATCTGGTGAATTTCACTTATACAGTAAATGACAATAAAAATAATCATCAGGAAACCCTCGGTGCCAGTCGAAAACTGTTTGCGACCAAAGCCAGCCCAAATGATAACGTTAATCCGCCTCGCCGTGCCTGGTACGAAAAAGCGACCGCGTGGGCTGCCGGAAAATCGGACGAGGCCGCGATACATGCTGCGGTACTTCAGGGCGTTTATAGCTTTGGCGGAGCCAACTGGCAGTACTCAACGTATCCTCAATGCCGTGACTGGAGCGGAATGGTCAATGATCCGATCACCTGCACGCAGGCCGATTGCTACCTGTTCAGCGATGTATTTAGCGCAATGTCGAAAACACTGGGGGTGGACGGAATGTACAGGGAAATACAAAGAGGCTCGCTAGAAAAAGGCTTTTTAACAGTTCTGGGGCAGCAATCAATCGACCCTCTCTTCAGGGGGAATGCTAAAGCATTCGAAGGTACCGTTTATGACCGATATAGATTCTTAGATCACAGCTTACGCCGATATAACAATAATTTCTATGACGCTACCTTCAACAAGATTTATTCTACAAAGAATGAGTTTGTTGCTTTTAACCAAACCGGAGAGACGCTGGCGGATGCCAACGGGCCTTACTTGGTTACCGTTGAAGGCGCGAAAATTTATCAATTGCCAGGCCAAGCACCGGCATCTCCAGGAGCTGATTGGGGTAATTATAGTTATTTGTTGCCACCGGCTCCCCTCTCCACTTCTGCACTAATCGCGAATGCAGAGGCAACCGTAGGCGGGCTCCAATTCCCGGATACCGCAAATTATCGCCTGATAGATACTGAAAACGACGGCATCTATGAGGCCCTTGCTGTCGATGTCGATGTCGAGATTACCCAGGCGGGTTCCTATACCATAGGGTGCGAATTAAGGAAAAACGGCCAGTTAATTACCAGCGGCCAGTATCATTCTTCAGCTGACTGCACGAAAACCTTGATAGCCGAATCCGGAAAGCAAACGGTAACGCTGATGTTCTCGGGTGAAGAAATCTTCCGTTCCGGTCAAGACGGTCCCTACGACCTCAATCTCTCAGTCTTAGGCGAAACGAACACAAAAAGTCTGCAAACGCCAAATTATGATCATCAAACTTTCGGAGAGCTTCTCGCATACATTACCGGAGCGCACGATGAGGGGGTAGATGAGAATGGTGATGGGATGTTAGAGGGTCTCCGTGTGACGATGGATCTCATTGTTCGCGCAAGTGGTAATTACCGTTTTGCAGGGTCTTTGTATAAAGATGGCAAGCCCTCAATAAGTAACGCTTATGCCGACGATGTCATGCTTACGGCCGGGCAGACGCAGTATAGTTTTGTGTTTCCCGGTTTACCGTTGCGTCGGTCCGGCCTGAATGGACCATATGATGGAGGGTTGTCGCTTGAAGAAAGCAGCGGCGAAGGCAATCGCTATGCGGTAGGTTTCAAATTTGTCACCCAGCCTTATCAGTTTCAAAACTTCGCCTCCGTGTTTGAACTGGTGGACGGTTCCGTTGCCGATAAAGGGGTTGATAACAATGGAAATGGGCTGTTCGACCTCCTTAATGTCACCGTTGATGCCAGTTTTTCCCAAGCAGCGACTTATCTGTTGGAAAGTCAGCTCGAACTGACGAGCACCTCGGGAACCTACCATACATCAAGTATTTCACAATCAATCACGGTAACACCTGGGATTCGGCAATTGAGTTTTGATTTTGACGGAGCTTATATTTTCAAACGTCAAATTGACGGCCCATACCGGGCGGAAGTTGTCCTTAAGGATCCTGAAACTCACAAAGTAATTGACAGGCTTCAGCTTCCGCAAGAGACTAAAAGCTATTCGTATACCGAGTTTGACCCCAATCAAGCGACTGTTCCAGCCATCGTGCTGACGGGCTCTTCGAGCAATCGAGGGGTCGACACCGATGGAGACGGCTTGTTCAACCAACTACAAGTTGAGGTAGGGGTAAAACTGAAAACGAGCGGCACCTACGTTTGGAGCGCCCGCTTAGTCGATTCAACAGGTACGGAAATCGGTTTTTATACGCATCAACTGGATTTAAGTGCCGGCGATGCCCAGATAAGCTTTGTCTTTGACGGCAGCAGAATCGGTACTAATGGTCAAGACGGTCCTTACTTCGTAAAAGATTTATTGATAGCTGGCCCCGCGGCAGCAACTTGGTCAGCTTCGATCTAGCCACGACTTATGCTTACAAGGCCAGCGAGTTTGAAGGATTCGTTCCGCCTAAAATACGCGGGGATCTCAATGGCGATAGCCTGGTTGATGATCTTGACATCGCGTTGTTAAAAAATGCCCTGGGCAGTAAAGTCGGCGACCCGAAATTCAATCCGGATGCGGACCTGTATCGGGATGAACGGATTAATGGCAAAGACCTGCAAATCTTGCTCGACTTGACTAATTAGCTACTGTCAGCGTTCGACAAAACGATCATTTTATCGAACGACGGCAGCAAGGCCATTCCCCGTCGGAATCTGACGGTTTTCAGTGCAGATTACTGGTTTTACAAATCAAAGTTCGATTTACTTTTGGGTGATGAGTATAATGAACGGTACTCATACGACAAAAGATTCCCATGAATATTGGTTACGCGCGTGTCAGTACCCGTGATCAAACCGTAGCGCTTCAGGTCGATGCGCTGAAGGAAGTGGGCTGCGGCAAGGTTTACACAGAAGTCATCAGCGGCGCGGCGACCGAGCGGCCGATATTGGCCAAGCTACTCGACGAAGTGCGACCCGGTGACATCTTACATAGGCATAAAGCGTCGTAGTTGTGATATCCAAACGACGAGCTACTTCGGCAGCATTGGTTTTCGGGTCGGCCATCGCGACCATCGCCATCATCACGGTTGCCCGATCCATCTTTCGAGGAGGACGCCCGCCTTTTCGACCTCGTGCTCTCGCAGCAGCAAGTCCCGCATATGTGCGCTCGGCAATCAATTCCCGCTCGAATTCTGCCAGTGCCGCAAAAATCCCAAAGAACAGCCGTCCATTTGCCGTGGTTGTATCAGGTTGTATCAATTTGTGCACCGGCACCCGCCAATACCTTCAATCCGATGTTTCGGGCTCGAAGTTCATCGACAGTGGTCACCAAGTGTTTCAAATCGCGTCCCAATCTATCCAATTTCCAGACCACCAAAGTATTGTTTGGTTGAAGAGCCTTGAGGCAAGCATTTAATCCTGGCCTGTCATCCTTTCGGCCAGAAGCTAAATCTTCATAAATCCGGATGGGTTCGACACCAGCGGCAATAAGTGCATCACGCTGAGGTTCTAGCGTCTGACTCCCATCATTTTTTGAAACACGGACATATCCGACAAACATAATGCTTTTGAATCTACAAGAAAAGATAGAAGTAAGACTACAATGTTACTTTGATTTTCTCAATGAGTTTTCTTGTAGATTTTTCGCCTTGTTGGGTCGATTTTTAGCTTACAAGATAAACGGACGTTTTTCTTGTACTCAATCACTTTTCGGTTTTTAAAATTGCAACCTAGCGATACAGCCTATCCCCGATTCAAAAGCCGACTTGCGTAATCGGAATTGGAACGTTTCTACACGGTGACCGATGTCGAGCTGGCATGTTGCGATAGTGCCACTCGCTCAAGCACCACGCGCTTGGGATTTGCCCTGCTATTAAAAACCTATCAACGGCTGGGCTATTTTGTAACCTCTGAGCAAGTTCCGAATGCCATTGCCGAACATGTCGCCTCCAGCATGGGCGAACCCTATGATCGGGAGAATTTGCGGCAGTACGATGTCTCCCAGGCCAGACGCAAACACTTGTCGGCGGTGCGGGAGTTTTTGGCAGTCAAACCATTCGGCGACGATGGCAAGGCGCTGATGCGACAAACTTTTGCCGAAGCGGCGCTGACCAAGGAAGATGTCATTGATATTATCAATATCGGTATCGAAACGTTGGTGCGTCATCGTTACGAGTTGCCGGCATTCGATACCTTGCTGCGGGAAGCTCGCATCGAGCGGATTGCAACGAATCAGGCGCTGTACACGCAAATTCACGATGCACTTGGAGATGCTGGCCGGATTTTTCTCGATAAACTCTTCGTCGTGGGTGATGATCCCCGCCGCGTGAGTCCTTGGAACGATATCAAGCAAGATGCGGCCAAACCTACGATAGACGGCATGCGCGATTTGGTCGAACGCTATGACCGATTGACCGAGTTGGCTTGTCACGCAGACCTGTTAAAAACCATACCGGTCATCAAAATTAAACAATGGGCGCTGGAAGGCAACAGTCTCGATGCCAGTTTTGAGCGATCTTTGGCTTTTATGTTGGAGAACTGCCAAAGACAAAGCGAGTGGCTAACACTCAAGGGCAAAGGCAAGATAGCATTAACAGTGGACGATCTGGACTGGATTCCCGAAAAGTGGTGGAAGTTGGTGACGGGTGAGTTCAAGCGCGATGTCGTTCCGACCCGAATCAACCGCCGCCAGTTCGAGGTATGCGTCTGTTTGCAAATGGTTAGAGAACTGAAATCTGGCGACCTTTGCGTGATCGGCAGCGATGCGTATTCAGATCACCGGAATGAACTGGTGCCGATGGACGAATGCGAACGGACACGCGCGGATTACGGCGAGAAAGTAGGTTTACCTGTTGAGAGTTCGGCATTTATCAAGCATATTCGCTCCCTACTGACAGAGTCGGCACAGCAGGCTGATAAGACTTTTCAGGACAATCCTTATTTCAAGATTGTTGATGGCAGGCCGAAGCTGGGTCGGCAAGAGAAAAAAGAAACGCCATCCGGATTCAAGCAGTTGGATGACGCATTAAGGCGCAAACTTGATGGCATGGGCCTTTCGTTGCTGGACGTGCTTGCCGATACCATGAAATGGATTGGGTGGGGCAAGCATTTTGGCCCGTTGAGTGGTCACCAAGGTAAGTTGCTGGAGGCAGATCGGCGCAAGATTCTGACGGTGTTCGCTTATGGTACCGGTTTGGGGCCGACACAAATTGCTAAAAATCAGTGCGCGTCAAGTGTCGTTCGTCAATCAACGCCAAGTTACGACGGAGAAACTGGAAGCCGCTATCTGTACGACGATTAATGCGTACAATCAATTTCAACTGCCACGTTATTGGGGTGACACAAAACGTGCGGCGGCAGACGGTACGCAATGGAATCTGTATGAAAATAATCTACTGTCAGAGCGTCATATCCGTTACGGCGGTTATGGTGGCATTGCTTACTATCATATCAGCGACACGTATATTGCGCTGTTTTCGCATTTCATTCCCTGCGGTGTCTGGGAAGCCGTGTATATCCTGGATGGGCTGACAAAGAACAAGTCGGATACTCAGCCCGACACGCTGCATGGCGATACGCAAGCGCAAAGCGCACCGGTTTATGGCTTGGCTTTTTTGCTGGGTATCAAACTGATGCCGCGTATTCGCAACTGGAAAGATCTGAAATGGTTCCGCCCGACTGCCGACGAAGTGTATAAACACATTGATGACCTGTTTACCAAGGATGCGATAGATTGGGACTTGATCGCCTGTCATTTGCCGGGCATGCTGCAAGTGGCGCAATCGATTCGTGCGGGGCGTATTCAATCATCGACCATCTTGCGCAAGCTCGGTACTGCCAGCCGGAAAAACAAACTGTATTTCGCCTTTCGTGAGTTGGGCCGGGTCGTCCGCACCATATTCCTGCTGGAATATATCAGCGACGATGCGCTACGCCAGGTCATTCAGGCAGCGCAAAACAAGTGTGAAGGTTTCAACAACTTTGCGCAGTGGGCGTATTTCGGATCGGACACCATTGAAGAAAATGTGCGCGAGGATCAGCTGAAGATAATCAAGTACAACCATCTGATTACTAATCTGATGATTTTCCACAACTGCCATACAATGACACAGGCATTCAAGGAGCTGGAAGTGGAGGGGATGAAGTTGACGCCAGAATTGGCGGCTGCATTTAGTCCATATCGGACGCATCACGCCAATCGTTTCGGCATGTATGAGCTACGGGAGCGTGATTTGGAGCCAATTGACTATGGCGTGACGTTCCAGACGTAACAAAATCGGGGATGTTACTCATTTACGAAGGAATCCTTACGGTCCCCCAATGAGTTACGTTGCTGCGAAAATTTTTGTCGTGTACAGAGCAAATGAACATTATCTGCTTTTAGGCTTGCTGGCCGATGCGGTCAAGACGATGCTGAACGCATATTGACCGAGATAATTACGGCTGTTAGACTCTTGGCTTCGCAAAAGTCCTTTTCTAATTCCCCGGAGATGCTCATGAGTCTGATAAAAATGATGCCGTTGCAGGCCTTGCTGTGCGCAAGTGCCTTACTGACCGGCTGCGCATCGAATGAGATATACCGGAGCATTTATGAGCCGTGTAGCGTTTCACCAGGCAATGCGTGCGAGCAAAACTCGCTGCATCTTTACAATACGGGAAAGGACAATGAATACACGCTGGGCTTCGTCGAAATCGACGATCAGGGCCAGATGCGCGACCGCAAACAGATGCAGGCCCTACTCGATACCCTCTACAAAAAAGCCGCCGAAGAAAGCGTTTTGTTGAACGTCTTCGTGCACGGCTGGCATCACAACGCCCGCCCCGGCGATCCGAATATCGAAAGTTTCAAGGACAATCTCGCCAAACTCAGCGCGATCGAAAGCCGGCGCAGCAAGCAACTGAAGCGCCCTGCCCGCAAAATTGCCGGCGTCTATGTGGGCTGGCGCGGCGAATCGCTCGACGTGCCGCCGTTCAATTATCTGACCTTCTGGGACCGTAAAAGCACCGCGCAGGATGTCGGCTATCTCGGCGTCAGCGAACTCTTGGTCAAGCTGGAGGAAATCGCGAATGTGCGCAATTCGATGATTCCTCCGATCAAAAGCCGCCTGGTCGTGATCGGCCACAGCTTCGGCGGCGCGGTCGTGTACAGCGCGACCTCGCAAATTTTGGCCAGCCGCTTCGTCGACAGCCAGGAAGGCAAAGGCTTTACCGATACCGCCAAAGGCTTCGGCGATCTGGTCGTTCTGCTGAACCCGGCGTTCGAAGCGCTGCGTTATGCGCCCTTTTATGATCTGGCCCAGTCGCGTTGCAGTTACTTTCCGGAACAAGTGCCGCGTTTGGCGATTTTGACTTCGGAAGCCGACAGCGCCACCGGTACCCTGTTTCCGTTGGGCCGCGTGTTCTCGACTTTTTTCGAAACCCATCACGATATCGAACGCAACGACTGCAAACATCCGCTCGCACTGGATGAAGGCGAAGCCGACCGCAATACGGTAGGTCATTATCTGCCGTTGATCAGCCACACCTTGAAGCCTTTGGACAAGGAAAAGAACATGCGGGTCGCGAGCTATGCCAACATGAAAAACATCTGGAGCACGCAAACGCCGGGCGGTTCCACGCAATACGGCTCCACCGTGCTGACGCATCTGAACAAAACCACCCCACAAAATCCTTATCTGAATATCCGGGTCGATGAGGAGATCATCGACGGCCACAACGATGTATTCAATGAAAATGTGATGCAATTTATCCGCTTGCTGATCGGGCTTTCAACAGAAGACTAAAAGTTAGATAGTTTTTTGCAATACAGCTTTCCTTTTTCTTCAGTGAGAGGTGATTCATTCGGTGGAATGCGCTGGGCATTCCACCCTGCGCATCATTGTCATTAAGTTAATCGCTTCGACTCCGCTCAGCCAACGATATATCGGTCCTCGTTATTCTCAAAATCAATAAACACTATGGACAGCAAAAAAGCAGCCTTATTTGCCATCTTGGGTGCCATTCTCGTTACCCCATTGGCCGCTGAATCCTGGCCGATTAAGCATTTCAAGCGCGGATCGCATTTCCAGCTTCATGATCTTCCCGCAGGGCGGTTTCGGGATAGGCTGTCGGGACTTCCTGATCATGTTAGAGACCGGGTGTTGGGAAACCTTGACAACATCTCCTTTACCGAAATTGATTTAGCGCATCTTCGCGTTAACGATCAGGGGGATGTGTTTTACGCTGATCTATTCGAAGCGCCGGATACTACCTCCGCAGTTGCTCAGCCGAGCGCTGCATCATCGGCAAACACCGCCATGACCGAGTCTGATGTCTTTGCTTTGCATAGCTTGCCTGGCTCAAAGAACGTGATTTACCTGGATTTCAACGGGCGCGATATTGTCGGCACGACCTGGAATAGCGATTACCCTAAAAACACGGTGTTAAAGGCCAAGGAGTTCACTTCCGATAACGACAATGCGCATTTTAGTACGGCGGAATTACTCCAGATCGCCGAAGTTTGGCACCACGTTGCCGAAGACTTCGCGCCGTTCGCTGTTGACGTGACCACCGAAGAGCCGGCTGTGTTCGGCCCGACGACGGGAACCATTCTGATTACGAGCGACGTCGATAGTAATGGCGTCGCTATGCCGGCATACCAGCAAGCTTCCGGCGCGTCTAGTCTTGATGTCTGGGGGAATCGCGATTATGCCAGCTATTATTCGCCCGCATTCGTGTATTACAACGCTACGGGTCTGGATCCTACGAATATCGCGCTGATCGCTTCGCATGAAATGGGACACAATTTAGGGCTTGCGCATGACGGTTACTCGAATGGCGGCTCCCAGCTGGACTATTATGCCGGCAGTGGCTGGGGAGCGTCTTCCTGGGCGCCCATCATGGGATCGGGCTATAACAAAAGCGTCACCGAATGGAATAACGGCGACTACCCAGGCGCCACGCAAACCCAGGACGACACGGCCATCATCGCCGAAAAACTCGGCTATCGCCCTGACGACTACGACGGCATTACGCCTTTGGTTATCGCTTTAGACGGCAGCATTCAGTCCACCAACCCGGAAACCGACCCGAATAATACAATACCTTATAACAAGGGCATTATCGGAACCCGCGACGATGTGGATTACTTCATGTTGGATGCGGCCGGCTCGATCAACCTGATCGCAACGCCCGCATGGGAAGCGTTTTATTCGCCGGATCGGCGCGGAACCAATCTGGATATCAAGCTTGCCTTGTATGATTGGAACGGCAATAAACTAGCCGAAAGTGATTCCCAAACCGACACCGATGCCACGATCACCACATCGCTTCAGCCGGGCCACTATCTGTTAGCCGTTGAAGGGGTAGGCAATTTTGTGACCGCCTATTCCGATTACGGCAGTCTCGGCCAATATTTCTTTACCGGCAATGTCGCGGTGCCGCCGCCGATGGCCAAGGCTTCCGTGTCAAAGCAAAAGGGCAAATCGAAATATACATTAAGTTTCTCAAGCGACGGCACGGTGGATCCCGCTAACGCAGCCTTAACCTACCTTTGGGATTTTGGCGATGGTTTTTCCTCGAATCAAAAGACCCATGAGCATGTTTATTGCTCTCCAGGCGCTTACCGGGTCAGATTGTTCGTGACGAATACGACCGGCCTGACGGGACAAAGCATACTGACGCATACGATTGCAGGCAAGCCGACAACAAAGAAATCCGCCGCTTGCAAGACGCATCAGGTTGGCGATGCTTACTGGTTGGGTTTGGATACCCGTGGCGTAAATGACGCTCCGGTAGCCTGGGCGTCAGGCAGCAAAGTAGCGAAGAAATCCAAGTTCTCCATCCTGTTTTCGAGCGAAGGCAGCGGCGACGTGGATGGCGATGCGCCGTCTTATGTGTGGGACTTTGGCGATGGTTTCACCTCGGCCGAAAAGAACCATGAACACGCTTACTGCGCGCCGGGAACTTACACCGTGACACTGAAGGTGACCGACCCGCACGGTTTGTCAGGCCAGAAGGTGTTTACGCAGGTGATCAAAGGCAGCAAGCCCACGGCTAAATCCCTGGCGGATTGTCAAGCCCATGCCGGGGCGTCAGAGGATGGGCGTGAGTGAATTTGCATCGTTCACCGCGTTACGCTAAAGCCGGGATCCTAATGGGCTTGCGGATTCCGCTTCTGCACGAGCTTGACGATATCCGAGGCCATGCTCAATGCTTCAAACGCGCGGACAGCCGGGTGCATCAGGATCGCTTCCCGGCCTATCAGGGAGAGAACGCGCCGCGTCGCTAGGTCTTGCACCTTGTTTTCACTCATGAGTTTGAATAAGTCGGCGATCAGGCCGTTTTGACTTCGGTTGATCACATGACAACCTTTAGCATCGCACTCGCTCTCGACAAAGTTGCCGTCCGCATCGGTCGTCAGCACGCGCCCCAGAGGCTTCGCGCCGTCGAATCGATCGGCGACGATTACCTTACCGTCCTTGTATAAAACGCCGCTCTGATAGCGGCCTTCTTCCCCGGCCAGCAAACCCAAAAATTTTTCGCCGCTGGTCAATTGCGTCAACATGCCGGCGGCGTAACTGCCGTCGCTGTTGATTGCGCCGTCGAAAAGACCGCGTTTCGTATTCAGCGTGACCAGGATTTTGCCTTCATAAGCGGAAAATCGGCCATTATTCAGCAGGCCGGTGGCCGCGCCATAAAACGTGTGGTCATTCGGCGCGCACAATGTCGCAGAATCACACCAGCGCGCAAATCCGCTGCCGCTTGCCAAACCGTCGATACAGCCGCAGTCGTCGCCATTCGCACAGGCGGTTTTCCAAAAGCTGGTCAATGCTCGTTTTTTTGCGGAACGCATCAGGCTTCCCGCCGATTGGACGCTACAGGCGATCCAGTCTTCCGCGCTCACATGGGCTCTGGTTACCGGATTGACCGATGAATGAACGGGCGCAGGATAATCAAAGCCGTCCTCCAGACCCTCTTGCGGTTCGTAAAGCGCGCAACCGGTCAAGGTGCAGGCCATGACCAGCAGAATCCAAAGAAGGGGTTGTTTATTCATTCGTTAGCGATAGGTGTCGTGTAATCATTCTTGATGTCCTTGCAACGATCCCCGCATTGATCAAGCCTGTCCTTGCGCGCTTTTTGCGCGGCGCTGGCATTGTGCCGGAATCCTTCAGTCGCATTTTTCTCTGCTTGCCGAGTGTCCTTATTTTTGGATGACATGCCAATCAGAGCCAGCAGAATGACAAAGATAAGCCAAGGCGGCATGAAGGGCTCCGGATGATATGTATTTTAGGGGCGTGCATTATATGCTACGTTGATCGCGGAACATCAAAAAAAATTCACGCCCTACTCGCTTTAAAAAAGCCTCGGAAATATCAGATCTCATTTGTGTGATCATAATGCCTCCAAATCTGAAGGGAATGTCCGGATAGAGCGAGCAAGGTTGGAACTTTGATAAATACAGGTAATGCACGGCGGCCTCTTCTATTTTATCTATTATATGATAATAGAACTTATAGTTTCAAATAAATAATGCCACTATTTAACATTTTAAAATCTACTAAATTAGTTAAGGATGCGGCTATATGCGTTATGTGTGTAGGATGAATTATGGTAATTGATAAAGAGGTTACGTTGATAGGGATTGCATATAAATAGAATCTATTATCAGATGATAGTATAATAGGGCTGTACTTTATTTTCCCCCCCCGAGGAATGCTATGTCGTCTAAAGAATCCGAATTGAAAGCCGAATTACTCAACGTTTTCACGACGTTTAAAGATGCGCATGACGAATTGGTAGCCTGCCTGAATGCTGATGCGGCTTATCCGGCCTGGATTCAGCAGGTAGAGGGGGATCATGCCGCAACTCGGAATATGCTGAAAAGCATCGTGTTGAACTGGTCTTACAGTGACGATGGCCAGGAACCTGGATCCACGATCCAATATAATGGCCTGGCACCCTGCTCGATCGCCACCTACATGGCGGTTGAAAAAGTGAACGAGCAGCGGGATCTGCTGCATAAACAGCTAATGAAAATGGATTCGCTCGAAAATGAGCTTGAGTTGTCAGACAGCGAGGATGATGACGATGGCGATCGGTTATCCAAACGCGCCATGACCCGACTGGGTTATCCACGCTTCAATCGTCGGCAAGCATGCCGTAAATTTACCGCACTCCCCTACCCCGTGCTGTCGGCCGGTTTTTTTTGGAATCGGTACCGAAAAACCACTAAGCTGGACCGGGAACAAGTTCAGGCCCGGTTAGATAAACTGTTGCAGCGGTCGCTGGCTGAACATGACGCCATTTATGACGAAATAGAGCGATTTCAAGCGATTAACGATGAATGCTTAGTCCAGGTTTTCCCGGAAAGCATTCATCGACGTGTCAACTTATGCATCAACCAGGATGGCGTAGATAAACGCATTCAACGTTACGCCCATACACCCATTTTTTATGTGACCACGCCGGATCGCCCGTTGCCGCCAAAAACCTTGCTGCCGGATGAACCTGCCGCGAAAGAGTGCCGACTGGCAAAGCGCAATATTACCATCGAAAGTGAACCTTATTTACCTTTGCTGGATCTCTATAGGTTATTGGCGAAGCACCGAAAATAGCGGATTTATGCCAGCATAAGGTAAAGGGTTGCCATAAGCGAAAAAAATCTTCGCTCATCTTATTTTTTTCAAGAGTCAACAACGGCGTCTGCCCGGTACTTCAAACGTAAATTGCTGGCGTGGATCACCGTATTGATGAATGGATCGTGGCTTTATTGGTACCAGAGGCTGGGCATGATGCCCAAGGCCTGCATTTATCTTGCGATGCCGTCTTAACGTTGGGACGGTTAGCACGGTGGACTTTTAAAACATCTACCCTCTACTGTGATGCATCCATATAAATGCATCGACGGGTCAAGAAGGATGTATATGCTTGAGTATCCATGATGCGGCCGGCGCCACATCATGCGCTATCAATACCATGAACAGAGTCCACAAGCCCCCGTGCGGTTCTCGGGCTTGCGTTAAGCCACAGGCAATCCAAGGAGCACGACCATGATGAACAACGAACAAAGTCCTAAGCAATTCTTGCGGCCGTTGATCGCCTCCGTGATTTCGGCTTTCATTGTTTGCGTCCCGGCTGCCGCGTACGCAGCCACGTTGCCGGCGCTCACGACTTACACCTCCGAAGCTACTTGGCGGAGTTCGGTCGCGAACCCGACGCTGATTGACTTCGACAATCTGGCCGATGGCACGGCGGTGACAAGCCAGTACCCCGGCGTCGGTTTTTCGCCGTTCAATGGCGGCACGCCTCTGGCGGCAGCCGAGGCAGGCCCCCTTAGCCTGCCTAACGTGCTGAGCGTCGACAACCTGGCGCTGGGCGAGGGCGGCGGCGTCAGCATCGGCTTCGCCAGCCCGCAAACGGGCATGGGTTTCTGGTACAACGACGCCCAGTTCGCGGGCAACACCGTCACGGTTTACGGGGCGTCGAATCAAGTCCTGGGCACGTTTGAACTGGTATATCCGCATCCGACCGAATGGCAATTCGTCGGCTTCCTCTCGTCCGGCAATGACATCACGAAGGTCGAGATTGCGATGGCGGATGTGGATAGGGTCACGCTGGACAATGTGCAATTCGCCTCGCCTCCGTTGCCAACCGCCACCCTCTCCAGCACCGGCGCCGCCGTGCCGGGCACGAGCGGCGTGTTCACCGCCTTTCCGCAAAGCCCGGCGCTGGACTTGGGCGGCGCCGCTTTCTTAGGAGCGGGCAGCGCCGGATCGTTCGGGGTTTATTTTATCCCTGGTGAGCCCGTAATCCCCGGTGATCCCATCCGCATCGCCGACCTGACCACCCTGATCCCCGGCGGCAGCGGCCGCTTCACCGGCTTCACCGATCTCGCGCTCGCGGCCGCCCCGCAAGACCCCTTCCGCGTCGCCTTCTTAGGCGCAGGCAGCGGTCAGGCGGGCGTGTACCTGTTCGACAGCGCCATACCAACCGATCCCATCCGCATCGCCGACCTGAGCACCCTGATCCCCGGCGGCACCGGCAGCTTCACCGGCTTCAATGCCGTCTCGGTCAGCAGCGAGCACACCGCCTTCCTGGGGCTGGGAGGCACCGGCCAGAAAGGCATTTATCTCGCCAGCACGTTGAGCAAGGTGATCGCGGTCGGCGACAGGCTCGCGGGCAAGACCGTCACCGATCTGCGTTTCGGGCGCGACGGCCTCAGCGGCATCCATCTCGCCTTCACCGCGCACTTCGCCGACGGCAGCGAAGGCGTGTTCGCCGTGCAGGTCGCGACCTATCCGTTTGCAGGCTTCTTCGCGCCGGTCGACAACCCGCCGGTATTCAACAAGGTTAAGGCCGGGGCGGCGATACCGGTCAAGTTCAGCGTGAACGGCAATCAGGGCCTGGCGATCTTCGCGCCCGGATTTCCGAAATCGCAGCCGATCGCCTGCGACGCCGCAGCAGCCGTCGACAGCATCGAGACTACCGTGGCGGTCGGCGTCAGCAGCCTGACTTACGATGCGACCAGCGGCCAGTACACCTACGTGTGGAAAACCGATAAGGCCTGGGCGAACAGCTGCCGCGAGTTGCTGTTGCAACTCAACGACGGCACGCAGCACAAGGCCAATTTCAATTTCAGGCTTAAATAGAGGCGCCGATCCCGCCGCAGCGTAGGCGCTGACCGAATTCTGATAATCGGGGATTTTTAGCCTCTATGGCATTTAAATGCGTTAAGATAGGCTTTGTACCCTCACGAAGCCTATCTAACCATCCTAAAGAGGCAAGCCGACTAAGCCAGAAAGAAATGGCTTGCCCGTTGCATCATTCAATCGATTCGACGCTGATTTTCTTCGGCTTGACCGCTTCACGCTTCGGAATCACAATCTCCAATACGCCGTTTTTCGATTTAGCGCTGATCGCTTCGGCATTGGCGGTATCGGGTAGGCTGAAACGGCGGTAGAACGAGCCGTAGATCCGCTCGACGCGCTTATAACCTTCCTGTTCGGACTGGGTTTCGTTCTTTTTTTCGCCCTTGATCGTCAACACGCCGTTTTCCATGCTAATGTCGATGTCTTCCGGTTTGACGCCCGGAATATCTGCATAGAGCACGAATTTTTCATTGTCTTCTTTGATGTCGACCGCAGGCGTCCATTCGGCGGTCGCGATAGAACCCTCACCTGCGCCGCCTTCATGCGCGCGCTCAAGCTCACGTTGCAATTGATTTAACAAACTCCAGGGTTGGTAATGGTAGGCCATCGTATTCTCCTCGTTAATTAATCAAATTGATCTTGTCGATGATAAACCGGATGTCCGGTCTCATGTCCTTACAATAGGGTTGGCCCGTTAGTTTTTCAAGTGGACATCCTGTCATGCAAGAACAAAATAATATCCCTCATCTTCGATCACGTTTCACGCTCCGGTTACGGATATTGCCGGACCCATGATGATGGCGTCATGAACCATGGCGTTGAAAATTTGTCATGGGATAATCCTGGTGGCGTATTCGAGGAATATGGGCATGGTGCTCATGCGTTTAATTAGACTCTATTATTTGATAATAGATAAAAGGAGAGTTAGCATGATTGACGATAAAACCAATGCCGAACAACAACGGCTTGAGAATCAACGCCAACACAAAGAAAACTGGCGCTTGTGGGGGCCTTATCTATCCGAACGGGCCTGGGGCACGGTTCGCGAAGACTACAGCCCGGACGGACGCGCCTGGGAACATTTTTCGCATGAGCAGGCGCGCTCCCGCGTTTACCGCTGGAACGAAGACGGCCTGGGCGGCATTTCGGATGAAAAACAACGCCTGTGTTTTGCCTTGGCCTTATGGAACGGCAAGGACCCAATTCTAAAAGAACGCCTTTTCGGACTGACCGGCAACGAGGGTAACCACGGCGAAGACGTCAAGGAATATTACTTTTATGACGATGCGACGCCGAGTCACAGCTACCTGAAATATCTCTACAAATATCCGCAAGCCGCTTTCCCCTATTCCCGCCTGGTGGAGGAAAACGCAAAGCGCGGACGCGATCAGCCGCCTTTCAGCCTGTTGGATACCGGCGTCTTCGCCGACAAGCGTTACTGGGATATTGGCATCGAGTATGCCAAAGCCTCCATGAATAAAATCCATATCCGCATAGCGGTTTGCAACCGGGGGCCCGATCAGACCACTATTCATATTTTGCCGACGCTATGGTTTCGCAATACCTGGAACTGGAGCGGCGAGCATAGCGATAAACCCGTGCTGAAAAGAGAAAACGGGAGCCGATGCGGATGGGCTATCCAAACCTCTCATCCGGAGCTTGATCACTACCGTCTCCATGGCAGGCAAGGCGCGGAACTGTTATTTACTGAAAATGAAAGCAACAGCGCCCTCCTTTGGGGGGTTCCGAATGCCCTGCCCCACGTCAAGGACGGCTTTCACCGCCGGGTGATAGATCAGGACATCGCCGCGGTCAATCCCAAACAAACGGGCACCAAATGCGCCGCATGGTATGTGCTGACCGTTCCGGGCGGCGGCGAGCAGATCATCGAAATGGTGCTGACCGCACAGGACGAGGCCGATCCTTTCGCCGATTTCGATACCGTTCTTGCACAACGCCGACTGGAAGCCGATCGATTTTATGCCGATCTGCTGCCGAATGCCGACGCCGGCGATCTTCGAATTTTTCGTCAGGCCATGGCCGGCATGATCTGGTCCAAACAGTTTTTTCATTATGACGTGCTGCGCTGGCTGCAAGGCGATCAATTGCCGCCTCCGGAAATCCGCAAGGCCGGACGGAACGCGCGCTGGAAACATCTTCGGGCCGCCGAGGTGATCTCGATGCCGGATGCGTGGGAATATCCCTGGTTTGCGGCCTGGGATCTGGCCTTTCACTGCATCGCGTTTTGCTCGATCGACTCCGATTTTGCCAAGCATCAAATCGAAGTCTTGCTGAAAGAAACCTATTTTCATCCGAGCGGCCAGATTCCGGCTTGCGAATGGTCCTTCAGCGACGTGAATCCGCCCGTGCATGCCTTGGGCGCGTTGCAGGTTTTCAGGATGGAACGGCAACAGCGCGGCCATGGCGACCGCAATTTTCTGCAGCGCGTTTTTCACAAACTGTTGATGAATTATGCCTGGTGGATCACCAGCAAGGATCGCGACGGCCTGAACGTATTCGAAGGCGGTTTTTTGGGGCTCGACAACATTTCGGTGTTCGACCGCTCCCGGCGCTTACCGGAAGGCTATAAACTGAAACAGTCGGATGCGACGGGCTGGATGGCCATGTTTGCGCTGAACATGACCGTGATGGCGCTGGAGTTGGCGACCGAAGATCCCGATTATGAAAATGCGGCCATACAGATTTATACGCAGTTTCTGAATATCGCCAACACCCTCGCCGGCCATGCCGGAACCGGGGTTTCGCTTTGGGATCCGGAGGACGGTTTTTTCAAGGATTTGCTGGTGGAGCCCAACGGCAAGCACCATCGCGTGAACGTCTATTCCTGGGTCGGACTGATTCCTCTATTCGCCTGCGAAATCATCGACAATCGCTTGTTGAAGAACGTCCCTCGATTCCGCGCCTTGCTCAACCAGCATAGCGGCGGCGTGTTCCACGGAAATGCCATTTGCGCATGCCCCGCGCGTAAAAACGGCCGCGGCGAACACCTTTTGTCGCTGGTCGATCACACCATGCTGCCGGCGATCATTCGCCGCCTGTTCGACGAACAGGAGTTTCTCTCGCCTTACGGAATCAGGAGCGTCAGCCGCGTCCATGCCGAGCACCGCGATTTGGGCGTTTTGCCGGGCATCGGTCAGGCCATGATCGAGTACGTGCCGGGCGAGTCGAATTCCGGCTTATTCGGCGGCAATTCGAACTGGCGCGGCCCGATCTGGCTGCCGACCAATTACACGCTGATCCTGGCGCTGGAAAAATTCCACCGTTTTCTCGGCGACGCTTATACCGTTTCTGCGCCAGGACTCGGCGACAAGGCGTTGACCCTGAGCGAAATCGTCGGCTGCTTGTCCCGCCGGATGGCCAATCTTTACCGCCCCGATGCCGACGGCCGCCTGCCGGCCTTTGCGGCCGATAGCCCCTGGCAGTCCGATCCCGACTGGCGCGAACATCTGTTGTTCTTTGAATATTTTCACGGCGACAATGGCCAGGGACTCGGCGCCGCGCACCAAACCGGCTGGACCGGACTGCTGGCCAATCTGGTCATGCGTTGTCACGGATACGATATCGCCGGTTTTGGTGTTGGGAGTGACGTCCCCCCCGGGTAGCGGGTTACGCTCTATCTTTTTGGTATTATTGACAAAATCCGAAGCATCAAGAAAATTTATGGTTCGTTGATTCGTTTCCAGTGGCACTGGCGAAGCAATGCCGGTATCATCATTTTTTCGGTTACTGCCGACGGTTAGATGAAAGGCAACGACCAACCAAGCCTCCATATTTTTGGTTGACGATGACGAGGCCGTGCTTGACTGACGCCCTCAGTACTTCGTTATCGTTGGATGGCTTTAACGTCGAGATTTATGTTTCCGGTCTGGATTTTCTGGCCGCCTACCGCGGGAATCGCCCCATCGGAAGGCAACTTGCTCTGCTCGCAGAGCTGTGCAAGCTCAAGCAGATTGCCGGCGCCGGTCTTTTCCATTACCCGCGCGCGGTGAATTTCGACGGTACGGTGGCTGATACTCAATTGTCGGGCTATTTCCTTATTGGTAAAGCCTGCCACAACCATTGACATCACTTCCCTCTCCCGTGGAGTCAAATCGTAAATTCGAACACAAAGTGGAGAATTTGGATTTACCTCGGCGCGCTTGAGCGAATCTTGCTGAAAGATAGATCTAATGCGCTCGATCAGCAGTCTACCTTTGATCGGCTTGATCATAAAATCGACCGCTCCGGCTTTGATCGTCTGAACCGTCATCGGAATATCGCCATATCCCGTCAGAAATATGATTGGCAACTGTATTTTTCGCCGGGCGAGTTCGACTTGTAGCTCCGGCCCGTTCATTCCCGGCATGTTGACATCAAGGATCAAACACCCCGGTTTTCCAGGGGAATACTGCTTTAGGAAAGCTTCGGCACTCTCATAAGTTTGAATAGGAAAGCCGATAGTCTCCATCAGTAAAGTTAAGCTTTCCCGTACCGACGGATCGTCGTCGATCAATAAAACGTTGGGTTGATTGTTCATGGCTCAAAAGGTAAGTTAATGTGAAAAAACAAACCGGAATCGTTGCTTTGTTCCGCCCATAGCTTTCCTCCATGCGCCTCGATCAAGGCTCGGCTAATCGCGAGCCCCATCCCCAATCCTTTGGATTTGGTTGAAACAAAAGGTTGAAAAATAACACTCAGTTTATCCGGATCGACGCCTTTGCCGCTGTCATGTACCGTGACTCGCGCCATGGTCTTATTGTCATCGGCAACACCGGTCGTTATCGTCAGCGTACCGGAAGTCATGCCGGCGCCTTGCATGGCGTCCAGGCCATTGCGCAATAAGTTAACGAACACTTTTTCGACTTGCAGCGTGTTGGCCTGGACCGGAGGCAGCTGGGGAGCGAGACACAGCTCGATGTTGAAATCGCCCAGATTAGATTCGGCCCTGATGAGGTCGCAGGCTTCATGAACCACGTCATCGAGAACCACTGGCTCGCTGGTTATTTCATCCTTTTGCAGCATATTCATTAACTGCCGTATGATCTGGCCGGCACGCTCTACTTGCTCAGAACTTTTATTCAGCACATGGGCGAGTTTCTCAGGACTCGGGTTGCCAACCTCCTCCACCAAATGCAGCGCAATGTCGGTATAGGACGCAACGGCCATAAGCGGCTGATTAACTTCGTGAACGAACGCGGCGGCCGTCTGAATGGCGATTTGATGCCGGGTTGCTTCATCCATTTTGTTGCGCCGTTCATTAAGTTCCACGGCTTTTTTATAGCAGGTGATATCCAGATTCAACCCCAGTAACCGGCAAGGCTGGCCTTTGGCGTCATATAACAACGCTCCCCGCGTATGGACCCAGCGATACGATCCGTTCTTGTGCCGCAGGCGATATTCCAGCTCATAAGTCGGCAGCCGTTCTTCAAAACAGTCACGGGTCATGGTCAGGACGCGTTCCCTATCGTCGGGATGCAAGCGCGTCTCCCATTCCTCCCAGTGATTCGATAACTCGTCAGGCAAGTAGCCGATTTGCCGTTTCCATTCAAGCGAGAAATACACAGTGCCAGTGCTCAGATCGTGATCCCAAAGCGCGGCGGCGGCGGCTTCAACGGCTAGCTTAAGGTGCTGAGAGATTTTGCGATGCGCATTTTCAGCTACTTTTCGCGCCGTGATGTCGCGGCTCACGGTGGCAAGTCCTATCGGCGCGCCTTGGGTATCTTTAATATGGAACACATTGTGGATCACCCATAAGGCGGCCCCGCTTTTGAAATGGCGCAGACGGATTTCCATTTCGGCACTGCCCTCGCGGATCACCCTGGGCAAAAAATGTTCCGAAATGTAATCTTGGTCTTCCGGAAAAAAGAATTGCTGAGCGGGGATTTGCAAGGCTTGCTCAAGGCTGTCGAGCCCAACCATTTGCATGCCGGCAGGATTCATATAAAAGGGCATTAAATTCATATCGCACATGCCGATAAACTCCTTGCTGTTGTTGGCCAGCATGACGAATTTTTGCCGTTCCGCCTCGGTTTTTTTACAGTTGGAGATATCGATATTCACTCCCGCCGCCATCAGCGGTTCGCCTTGGCTGTCGCGTTGATAAACCTGGCCGCAATTCAATACCCAGATCCATTCTCCATTTTTCTTCTGTAGGCGATGTTCGCTCCGATAAAGCGGGGTCTGCCCCCTCAGATGATTGGCAAGAGCCGCCTTAACTTGCGGCAAATCGTCAGGGTGGACGCGTTTTTCCCAAGCACTGATATGCGGTTCGATTTGCTCGGGCCGGCAGCCCAGCATCGAAGCCCATAGATCATTGAAATCGGCCGCCCCTGTTTGCACGTTCCAATGCCAGGAGCCCAGCTCGGCGCTGCGCAGAATCAGCAAAAGCCTTTCCTCGCTGGCCGCCAGCGCGGTTTCAGCCTGCTTGCGCTCGGTAATATCCTGCGCGGTTCCGAACCAGCTCAACGGCTTTCCCTTGCCGTCGACTTGCAGCTCGGCCCTGGCGCGCAGCCATTTGATCTTTTCCTCCACGATCACCCTGTGTTCGATATCGTAAGGCTCTCCACGCAGACCTGCCCGCCACATCCGGTCAACGTATTCCCTGTCTTCAGGATGGACGCAGGAAAGAAAAGTCTGGTAGGTCAGCGGCGTTCCTTTGGGAATACCGAATATCAGAAAATTCTGTTCTGACCAGTGCAATTCGTTGTTTTGCACATTTAGAACCCAACTGCCGATTTGTCCGATAGCCTGGGCGTGATTCAAGTCCTTTCGGCTTTCCCACAGCGCCAGAGTAAGCTTGCGATGAGAGGCCGTGGCATAAATGAGGATACCCGACGCTGCAACTAATCCGACGTTTAATAGAAAGACGTCATGAAACCTGTAATCCTCGCCCGGAAATAACATTGGAGCATTGAGGGCAAGCAGCGATACGATCGCAGCGCAATAACCTGGAGCGCGGCCGAATAGCAACGTCGCGTAAAAAACAGCGAGCAAAAACAAAAAGCCCCTGCCTTCCTCGCCGATGACTTGAATATATTTTGTCGCAAAAGCGGCAATCACGACCAACAACACCGACGCGCCGTATCTCAATAAAGGCGGCGAAAGTGCGCTTAAAAATAAGGCATTCTGTTCTATTTTGAATTCTGTCTGCATGATCACTCCCGAATTCAACTTTCAGGGCGCTGAAAAAAATCCATCGCACGATCTCATTTTTTCTTCGCGGTCTTGATCCTGTCGGCGGATTCTGCATCGGCCTGGAGAACTGCGGCCATCTACAGAAATATTTTTCTTAATATTACCATAAGACTGCGAATCTAGAACTCAAAAACTCCAAATAAAATTTGTTAGGGAAAGTGTACCTCCTGCCTATCTACAATAAGATCTAGTCAAAAACCTGAAGAAAAGCCATTATGCCTTATCAAAAACACCAATAATAATCAGTTATTTATATCTTAACATTGAATAGCGATTGAACTGGGCAGTAGGCATACCGAATGGCGGTATCGAAGTCACATAAGCCTAAGCCATAGCATTCTTCAGTGCGGTTGCAAACATAATAGGACTCGCTAAAACCCAACGCGCGCCGATGGGAAACGGATGCGCTAAGCGGCTGCTCGGGGCAGAGAAAGCCTCGCCGGCTTATCCCTCATAAGCCTCATCCTGCATCATCAAAAATAACACCCAAGAAAACTCGCCGGTGCTGATTTTGGCGCCGCAATAGCCGCAGACCGCGGTTTGACCGATATTATCGGCGGGCGCGCCGCATTGCGGACATTGGTTGATGCTGTACGGCGTGCTGCTTTTTTCGGCGCCGATGCGGCGCACGAAGGTCCAGTATTCGCTGTAACGGCGCAGAGAACGTTTGGAACCGCCGATCAATTTTCCGCCGGCGTCCTCGGTGTAGTCGTAGCAGGACGCAAATATCCGTACCGTGATTGCCTCGTAAAACGGGTCGAGCTCGATTTTTACCACTTCGGCCTGCCCGATATTTAAATCGTCCAGGCGGTTGAACCAATTTTGTTCGGCATACAATTGCTGCCAGAACAAATTGGCTTCAAAAAGCCTGTCCGACAACAAATGCCGCGCCCCCTGCCAATCGCGATGACTCCAGGCACTGTAAATGGAGATGAAATAAGCCCTCACGACATCGTCCACAAACGGCCGCCAAAAATCCTCCCAGTCCGATAGGCCATACTGTTGCTGAAAGCGCAGCATTTGCTCGTGCAAGTCGGCCTGTTTGATTGTCTCCAGATGGGTGCCCTGCTCTTCCGCGTAAGAGACGGCATCGGCGGCGGCAAGCGCTGTGGTCTCCAGCACCGCGCGCCGGGCCAAATACCACTGCCTGTCGCCTTGATGAATCACCCGGGCGCAGTGTTCGCATAAGCCGGCATCGGTGAATTGCGCCGGCGCGCCGCAGTGCGGGCAACAGAGCGATTGCATTTTCTCGGGCTCGGGTGAAAGCAAGCCTTTTTTACGTTCGAACTGCCAACGCTCAGTCACCGCATAACGCGTGCGTTGGCCTTGCAGATCCAGGGTGTAATTCGCATCGATCACCAGACAAATCGTCTCGCTGTCGGGGTCTTCGGCATTGATCTCCTGCCACTTGATGCCGTTGATCACGACCTCGGTGATCGTCCACGGCCCGGCCCGATCGAAATGCCGTTGCAGATCGGCACCCAGAAACGGGCTCAGGTAGCGAAATTCGGGATGCGTGGAATAGCTGTAGAACTTGCTGTACAACGAATGCACGAAATCCAGGAACAAGATGCCTGAAAAATTCGGATCGCTTTGTTTGAGCAGCGCCAACTGCTGTTTGACTTGATCCTGCCGTCTGGCGCGGATGACCGGCGTCGGCATCGAGGCCAGCGACGAGTCCGCATTTCGCCTTTTTTCCATCATTTTAATGAGGATGAAGACAATCACGATGATCAGAAAAATCACCAGTTCCTCATTGCTCATCGGACGGGAACTATGCGAAGAGGAACCGTGCGATGAGTAAGAGCCGTGCGAAAACGAACCATGTGACGATGAACTGTGCGATGAAGACGAGTGGTGCCCGGAACTCGAATGCCCGCCGCCGGGTCTCGCCTCCGCCGAATTCAACCACGATAGACTGACGATCGATAATGCCAAAAGCAGAATGAACGCCCTCATAAGTCGATTTCCACGTTGTCCGGCAGTTCATTCATGTCGCGCGCGACAGGAGGCAGATAGCGATTGAAAAGCGGGCGAGCTTGATGCAATTGCTCGAGCAGCCTTTCTCGCGGCTCGCCGCCTGAAAAAACGGATTGCAAGCCGGCGCGTAAGGTCTGCCACTCCTCCGCGGGCAACGCCATTTCGGCGCCTCGGTCGGGCAGGATGTAAACCATTTTTTCGAGCCATGAACAGTAGATCAAAACCCCGGTTTTGGCCCGCGTGTGCTGAATGCCGCCCTTTTGAAACAAGGCTCTCGCGATGATTTCAACATTCCTTCGAAGTCGCGCTTGCGGTATGCTGAGCCGTGTCAAGCATGGGATATTCGCGATCAAATAGCCGACCACAAACGCGAACAGCGGCGCATCGTAAATCAGCCAGTCCTCGAACAGTTCGGGCGCAAACATCAGATAAGTAAAACTGAGCCACGCGGCGACAATGCCCCAGAGCAACGCAATGTCGCGGTAATGCTCCGAGCGCGGTCGAATGACCACCACCACTTCCACCCGTGAATCCTGCTCGATCGCATTAACGGCTTCCCATAGCCGTGTTTGAAATTCAGTCGTCGATTTTTTTCTCATAAGCCGGTCCAGCCATCATATATAATCATTACAATCCCTCATCCCAGCAACACGGAGCAACACCATGGCACTTTTTGACGGTTTAAAACGCCAACTGCGTTCGGTCATCGAATGGGAAAATCCTAGTCCAAATGCGCTGTTCGAGCAATGGACCGATAACGGCGACGAAATCAAAAATGCCTCCAAGCTGATCGTAGGTCCCGGGCAGGGCTGCATCTTCGTCTATCAAGGCAAGGTGCAGGCCGTTTACGAAGACGAAGGCCTGGTCGATCTGAAAACCGACAACATCCCGTTTTGGACCACGATCAGCAAATTCATGCAGTTTTTCGAGAGCGAGCATAAGGTCGGGATCTATTTTTTCCGAAAGACCGTGATCCTCGACCAAAAATGGGGGACCACATCGGTCATCAAATACCTGGACCCGCTCTATAAATTTCCCGTCGGCCTGAAAGCGTTCGGTAATTATAGTTACCGGATCCACGAGCCCGGCAACTTTTTTGTGAATGTGGTCGGCAGCCAAAACAGTTTTTTGATTGACGACTTGAGACAGGTGATCGGCGCGCGGCTCGGCCAACCGCTGGGCGATTTTTTGGCGACCAGCCGCTTCGGCTATGTTGATATCGACGCGAACCGGGAAGAAATCGCGGCTGGAGTCCGCGAAAAATTGACTACTCTGTTCGCCGAACTCGGTTTCCAAATCACCGATTTTCGGATCGAAGGCACCGATTTCGATGAGGATACCTCAAGACGCATCAACCGGATCGCCGACATGACCGCCGAGGCGCAAGCCGCCAAGGAAGTCGGACTGGATTATGCGAAGATTCAGCAGCTCGAAGCGCTGCGCGAAGCGGCAAGGAACGAAGGCGGCGGCGCGGGAATGGGCATGGGTCTCGGCGCCGGCATCAGCTTCGGCCAAAACATCGCGCAGGCGATGAACAGCAACAATGCAGCCGCCGACCCCGTCGAAAAGCTCGCGCAACTGAAAAAGATGCTCGATGCCGAATTAATCTCGGCTGAAGACTATGCGGCGAAAAAGCAGGCGATTCTGGATGCATTTTAACAAAAATGGCATTCGTCAGCGTTGAACAGCCGTCTCGCATCGGCGAGGCTGCACCGCAGCCTTGCCTCGCACCCCGCCGGTTTCAGTCGTTCATTTAACCGTTTTGGTAAATTCACAGCGCTGCTTAATCAGCGGTGATGTTTGCTGATTGCCAATGCCATGGGCAATCAGCGCAATCACCCGATCATCCTGACCGTAGCCCACATGCGCTTCCAGGGGATTGGCGACATCGGTGAGGCCAAAGGCATCCATCACTTTGGCGACATTGATATTCACATTGGTGATACTGGCGCATAATCTCGAATCCAGATATTTGTCGCTATAGCCGGGAGGTATGCCGTAACTTAACAGGTCATTGGGATCGCTGAAGGCGATGAGCGACGTTTCGCTGACCATACGCTTGTGATAATTAGTGCCTTTAGGATCACAATAACTGGCTTGCTGTCCAGCCACTTCCGGAAGCTCCCGGCCCATTTGCAGCATCGGCAGCTGGTTGGACAACATGAAAATGGGAATGCGCTTGTTCTGGAGCGCCGCCATGGATTTTTCCGTGGCCGCCACTTTTATAGTTGCCGTGGCATATTTTGATTGATTGGCCAGAAGATGCGCAATGCGCTGCATGCCGTCAATCACGATACGACTGCCCAGGCTATGAGAGATCACCACATAATCATCATTCGCGATATGGTCAATGGCGGAATCATCCAGGCCCAAACAAACATGTTCTCCGCTGCTGGGAAGCTCTTCCCAATCGCGGCTAGCCATCCAGCAAAATGACTGCGCGTAGGCCGCCAGAATCGCCTCTCTGCTTTGCCCCAAGTAAATAATCGGATCGGGGCCGGTATCATTGCTGAACCTTTTCAGCATGCTGTTGACCCTGGCCCGCCGGAAGTCATATTCTCCGGAATTATCGAAGTCAAGCAACGCTTTTTCTTGCCGGGTAATTTCGGACCAGGTGAGCTCATAAAACGTCAGCTCTTTGCCGTTTTCTTCGTTCAAAAGATGAGCGATACGCAAATTGCCAAGCTTCTTGCCAGGAACCAAAGGCGCAGCCAGTTCAATATTTTTCTGGCTTTCCGAACGCACACTCAAGTTTAACGCTTTGGCCAATTTCTCCAGGAATTCTGTGGTATAACCTGGAATGTGATCGCCGACGCCATGCACAAACAGCATCTTGGTTTTACCTTTACTCTTGACCAGATTCACATCGATGCCGGCAAAAGGTTTTCCCCAAACCTGGCACACTCGGGTATCTTCCTGTTCGGTTTTTTCCAGAATGGCTTCGGTCACGCCTTTACCAATGCCGGCGCACCCTGATAATAAAACGGCTATTGACAGAGATGACAGTAAGCATCCGGTTTTGATCGTGCAGCATTGAGTAAAAATATTCATGATATAGTTATCCCCGGTATTTTATAAAAGAGAATTACCTTATAGGCACACGGATACGCGTTGAAAAATCAGACGCCAGATCGGCAGCCTGAGCCCGGCTATTGATATGGGCCCGCTGCTGTAATTCGGAAAAAGGAATGCGTGAATCGAGCCTATGGAATTCGTACAGGTATTCCGGCAGGTAACCGCTCAGCAGAATTTTCCAGGAAAACGGCAGGTGTTCCGGATTGATCCTTGTATTAAGCCAGATCACCGTGGTGCAATTATCCAGCAAGGTATTGTAGAATTCCGGCTCGACATTCAACGCATTGATCTTTCTCATATACTCCAGAAACAGGCGCCTGGCGTTTTCAAGCGGCCCCTGTAATCGATAAAGATAAACCTGCTCCGGAGGGTCCTTACGATAGTTGGTACGCAGGCGTATCACATCGCGTTCATCGGCCACGATGTAGATCAATTCAAACTGACGGAAAAAACCTTTGATCGTCGAATAACCTTCATTCTGCTCTTTGCGCGCTTCGATCGAAACGGCCAGATGTTCATTGCCGCCGAAACAGAAACTCAGAATCGTATGCGCAATGGCGGGGCCCATCCAATAAACCGCAATCAGGTCCATACCCTCCAGCCTGTTCAAGTCATAAGTTTTGGTGTAATAGGCAGGCTGATAATCAAACTCGCTCCGGTAGGCAAAATTGCGGATATTATGCACCGTGATTTTGTCGCCATTGAAAGTGGCATAGGCCAACTTGGCGACATCCGGTTGCCATAAGCGTTCATTGGAAGGGCGAATCAAAACCCACCACGTCAGAATGGACCCGAACAGAATCGCATAAGCCGGTAATACTCGCGGGCGCCAATGCGGAAATCCCAAACAGATCAACGTCGCCAACCCGCACAATAAAAACACTAATGCTACGGCAGTCTGGGCAATGCCGTTGCCGGAATCGCCAAAATAGACGGCAAAGGCTCCCCATAGGGTGGTTCCTAACAGGGTCAATCCCATCAATATCGTCTTGATCCACTTCCCCATACGATTCATTGTGTTAATTGATGCTTATCGAGATGCAAGATCTCCGGAAAACAGTTCTTACCAGCTTGAAAAAAATGACAAAGATCGGTTCAACCATTTCTCAATCTCTACGTCTATACTGAACATGCAGCACGACTAACTCATGCCCTCATGGTTTATTAAAATTGAATTACGCATTTTTTTCATGGTATATTACTTGCGATTACAATTCGCGGCTATTGGACTTTAGGCTTAGTTTATTTGAATCGAAACACAAAGTTCCTGGTCGAACTAATTGTTCAATGGACACAACAGAACACGTCCTTCTCAGGCTCCGTGTTTCGGCATGATGCTTTCATTGCAAAAAATGTGTTCATTCACCCATTGGATAATCTGGATGGCATTTCCGCTCCTAATTGCCTCGCTTAGGCATCCGGTCACCGGAATGAACTTCAATTCGGCGGTCTTTCGATGAGCTGGATTACAGTGCTATGGTCCATGCTGGCGTCGACTTCCCTGACCTTTGCACTGCTGCACCTATTCTTATGGGCTAAGGGCATCAAGCCGTGGGCGAATTTTTCTTTCGCTGTCGCCGCCGTCGCTGCCGCCGTCATCACCGGCATGGAATTGATGGCCATGCGCACGACTTCCATTGAACAAATGGCGTTCATTCTACGCTGGAGCCATCTTCCCATTCTGGTGCTTTGGGTGGCGATTGTGTGCTTCGTACGCTGTTATTTCGATGCCGGCCGCGCCTGGCTGGCCTGGACGGTGGTCGTTCTGCGCGTGCTGGCGCTAACCCTGAGTTTAACCACCGGACAGAACCTGTTTTTCGACGAAATCACCGGCCTCAAACAGATCACGGTTTGGGGCGATGAAACGGTCTCCCTCCCTCTGGGCTTGCTCAATCCCTGGTATTTCGTCGGCCCGCTCAGCGCCCTGGTTCTCGCGGCTTTTGTGGTGGATGCGGCATTCACCATGTGGCGCGGAGGGACGGACACGGGCCGCCGCCGCGCCGTCATTTTCAGCGCCAGCATCACCATTTTCCTGCTCACAGCGGTCGGCCATACCGCGCTGGTGAACGCCGGAATTATCGACTCGCCCTATATAGGCGGCCTTTCCTTCATGCCGATTCTTCTCGCCATGTCTTATGAGCTGAGCTGCGATATGTTGCACTCGGCACAACTCTCTCAACGGTTGCAGGCCAGAGAAGCCGAATTGCGCATTAGCAAACAACGCATGAGACTGGCGGCGAGCGCCGCGGAACTGAGGCTGTGGGAGTGGGACATCGTGCATGATCACATTTGGAGCACGGATAAAACGCTTACCTTGTACGGCATCTCCGAGCCACAGAAAATCAGTTTCGGCAGCTTATTGAGCATCATTTATGACGAGGATCGCGAGCAAGTCAGGTTGGCAGTGGAAAAATCAATGATGGGGAACGGCAATTTTGAGAGCGAATACCGCCTTAAGATGCCGGATGGCCAGATTCACTGGTTTCACTCCCGCGGCCGCATCGAATTCAGCGATGATAATCAACCGCTGCGAATGCTCGGTGTTTCGATCGATATTACCCGGCGCAAACACGCGGAACTGGAGGTGCAACAGCAACGCAATGAGCTAACGCACCTTTCGCGAGTGACCCTGCTAGGCGAGCTATCCGGTTCGCTGGCGCATGAATTGAACCAGCCGCTAACGGCCATTCTCAGCAATGCCCAGGCCGTCCAGCGTTTCCTCTCTCGCGACGTCGTTGATCTTGCCGAGGTTCGTGACATTTTGAACGACATAGTCGCCGAGAACAGGCGCGCCGGCGATATCATCCACCGCTTGCGCCTACTGCTCAAGAGGTGCGAGATAGAACACCTGCCGGTCGATCTGAATAAGGTAGTACGCGATGTCCTGAAACTCCTACACAGCGATTTGGTGAATAACAATATTGCAGTGAGCGTTGACCTCGATCAGCAACTTACTGCCGTCATAGGCGATCGCGTGCAGCTCCAGCAAGTGTTGCTAAACCTGATCATGAATGCCTGTGAAGCGATGTCGTACACAGTAGCAGGCCAACGCCGACTATTTGTCCGCACCCAATTAACCTGCAATAATAGCGCCCAGGTATCCGTCGTCGATCAAGGTCCGGGAATTCCCACTGAAAATTTGGAAAATATCTTTGAACCGTTCTTCACGACCAAATTGCATGGCATGGGCTTGGGACTTCCTATTTGCCGGACCATCATCACCGCCCACGGCGGGCAACTCTGGGCCACCAACAAAAACGACAGAGGCGCGGTCTTTCATCTGACGCTGCCTTTATATTCTGGAGAGAACGCATGAACGAGCCCGCTCCGATCGTGTTTATGGTCGACGACGACCCTTCCGTATTGAAAGCTCTGGCGCTGCTACTGCGCGCGATGGAATTGAAAGTGATGACATTCGGTACGCCGTATCAGTTTCTTGAACAATACGAACCGGGAACCCACGGCTGTCTGGTGCTTGATTTTTCGATGCCCGATCTCAATGGACTCGAGTTGCAAAAGGAACTTGCCGCTCGAGGCATCGAATTACCGGTCATTTTTCTGACCGGGCGCGGCGATATTCCGGTGAGTGTCCAGGCGATGAAACAGGGCGCCGTCGATTTCCTGACCAAACCCGTGAACGGCCAAGACTTGGCCGCCGCCATCCATGCCGCCTTCGAAAAGGACCTTATGAGCCAGCAGGCTCGCGCCGAATGGGGTGAAATCCATCAGAAACTCGCGACGCTGACTCCGCGCGAGCGGGAAGTCATGGAACACGTTGTTGCCGGCAAGCTCAACAAGCAAATCGCCGCCGACCTCGGTACGGTCGAAAAAACGATCAAGGTCCACCGCGCTCATCTAATGACGAAACTCAAGGCCCGTTCATTGGCCGATCTGGTACGCCTGGCCGAACGCGCGGGAATTATGTCAAAAGCGCCGGGGCGAAATGACTATCAAACTTGAATAACCGGCGTTGTCAGCTACCAAAGCTCATTTTTAGCCAAGGGCTTGATGATGGTGAACGCATCCGAGAGGATTTTTATGGCCTTGGGAAGGTTCGCACTACTTTCTCGCACCACGTCGTAGGCGCCGAACACCGCCACCGAAAAGAACTGTTTAATCAAAGAGAAATGATGTTTGTTTAAGCCGGCCAGAATAGCAATCGATTCCTGCGCGTTGGCGCCGCCGCGCTGAAGGTATTTGAAAACAGCCGTTTTAAGCAAGTCATTCGACATCACCCCATATAGCGCGTTCGCAAGAATATTAAGATTAGCATTGGCCTTCTTCCTGTCCCTGTAATAAGCTTCGATTTTTTGATGAATCAAATCGGTATTATTGAAATCAGGCATCGCTAATAAATAGGCGCTCAATATCTGTATATCCGAGAATACCGCAGTCAATCCGCCGCCGGTTAACGGGTGGCGCATATTCAGCGCATCGCCCAACATCACCGCGCCTTTCCTGATGATCGGTTTAGCCGCCATATAATGATTGGGCATGACTTTAAATCCCTCTTCCTGCAAGGCCTGCTCATAGCTGCTGCGCATCCCTTCGGGAATATAAGGCGTAACGTTCGCATCCAAATGCGCTTGCAGAAGCGATTTTCTGGGGAGTTGTCCACCCGGAAAATCGATTAAAATCCTGACTTCAAAGCTCGAAATGGGATAGCAAATGAACGGCGTCGGTCCCGATAAAAACACATGGCCATGCTTCGGAAAAGGCATTTCACAATCTTTTAAAATCAACCCGATAAAGTAAGACGTCACGGTTTTTTCATTATTGCTGAGATGCTCTCTAAAATTTGAAAAGAACCCGTCGCTGGTAATGGTTAAGGGCGCATGAATGGTCTTTATCTCGGACGTGAGTGACTCCCTATAACTCACGCCGATTATTTCCTGCCGCTCATTTTCCAGCAGTTGCAATGCCTTGCCGTCTATTTGTTTAACCGATGCATTTTGCAGAGCCGAGGCTCTAATCCGCTGCAACAACCGGCCATTATGCAAACCCGTCCCTTTAAAGTGATCCGGATAGGGAACGGTTATTTTTTCATCACCTTTCAGCAGCGAATAACCTTCAACCGGCTGCGCATCAAAACCCTCCAGACACTGCCCGAGCCCCATTTGCATAAGCGACTGCACCGCTCCGGGTTGCAGCAATTCACCGACGATGCGCTTTTTTTCCTTAAAGCACTGATCGATTAACGCGATCTTGATGCCTTTGGGTGCGAGATAAGCGGCAATGGTGGCACCCGCCATGCCGGCGCCGATAATGCAGATGTCAAACTCTGGTTTCATACTAAGCCCCCTGGATACGAGTGCTTTAAACTGCGCTGCTTCATTGGTCATCCCTGAATAGTCCGTCTGTAGTATCGGTTCAACGCCCAGATAGGAAAAGCATTCCTGTAATTGGCATAGGTGATCATGCAGTTATAGTTAAAAACGCCGGAAATGCTTTCCTGCGGCCAATCGCCGATGCGGCTTTGTCTACTCAACAATACCTGGATGCCTGCTTCGATCACTTCCTTTTCGCCAAACTCAGCGGCCATCAGCGCCAGCAACGCCCATGCGGTATTAACCACTTGAGATGTCTCGGCCTCGGTGTAAACCAAGGTTGAACAGGATTTAAACGTTTCTCCCCAGCCGCCATCCGCTTTTTGTTTACCGACTAAAAAGGCGCAGGCTTTGCTGATGCTGGCCGCTAAGGCCGCATCGTCATAGTATCCCTTACCCTTGGCCTTGCTGAGCGCTTCCACGCCGAACCAAGTCGCATAGGTAAAACACACCGCCCAGCCGCCATACCAAGAACCGTCGGGCTTTTGTTGTTTAAGGATAAAATTGAGTCCTGCGCTGATCGCTTGGCGAATTTCGTTGCTTCTATAAGCGGGATCAGTTTCCTGAATTTCGAGTAACGAAATCACACAGGCCGCCGTACATTCGGTCCAGGAATAATCGATCATGATGTCGGCAAACACTTCAGAAGGATTGAGCTTTTCCAGCCACTTGGGCGCGCGCGTCAATTCATAGGTTGCCCAGCCGCCATCATCGTTCTGGTAAGAGAGTATAACATCAACGGCCTTTTTAATACGCGTCGCATCGATCGTCGGTCTGATCAGGCCAGAATGATGAACGGCTAACGCGGCGCTTAAGCCTTCCGCCGTGCAATCCGCAACCGGCCAGCCGTTTTCGGCGGTTGAAAAGGGCCAACTGCCGATCATCGGATGCCGGAAAAACTCGGCATGCGTCGAGTGCTCGCTTTGGATTTGCGAGAGTTCGATAAAGCGATAACTTTTTGCAATCGTCGCCGGAAACAATTTGCCGAGGTCACTCTCCAGCATAGCGCGGGTTGCAAAAGCGGTATCCCAAAGCTGCGAACCGTTGTAGCCACTCATTTTCATGCCGTCTTCGGCAACCCATAAATAATCATACCAGCGCGCCACATGCCGTTTAAATGGCTCGGAATCCTTGCCGCAAGCATGCCACATACAAATCGAATTAATCGCTTGATTGACGGGGCCTATGTTGATGTAGTGGGTTTGCTGATCTTCCGCATGGAGATACTTTAAAATATAGTCTATAGACTTTTTTCTCAACCAAGAGCATTTGAATTTCTCATAGTTATTGGTAAAAAAGTTCATCCACTTCAGCACCGGAGACGGCGTGGTATAGCAATCTTTTTCGCACACCGCATTGCGCTGCTTCGGCCAATCAATAGCGGCGAAATCTTCGTTATAAATTTCCTCTCTTAACGACAAAATCAGCTCATTTTCGGGCGCCTTAATCCGCTGCGCATAGCAATAGGCCATCGGCAGGTAAACCATGCGCGTGTGGCACCAATAGCGCCAGGGATGCACCGGCAGCCACTTCGGAAATAACCACATTTCCGGAAACAGGCTGTTAAAACCTTGCCAGTCATACAGATTCAAAACAGCCAGATAAAACTTCCCCCAGGAAGGGATGCCGGTTGCGCCGCCATGACTTTTGATCCAATTTCTGGCTTCGACCAGTTGCTGATGATTTTTATCCACTCCCAGAAGGCGCAATGACACATATTGCATCACGGTACCGAACATCGTCGATTCACCTTCGATATGCATGCCCCAGCCGGCATCCTTATTTTGATGATTGAATAAATACAGTTTCATCATTTCCCGGTGCGCTTTGGGAAACGGCGTCTCGGCAAGATAGGAAGCGATCAGCAGGCCTGGCAACAGAAATAACGGGCCGCCGTAATCGCCCGGCCAATGACCATCCTCACTTTGAAGCGTGGAAAAGTAATTGATGCCCTTGATCAGCGCCTCGATGACTGTTTGCTCTTCGGGGTTTTCTGCTTGCGGGATTTGTCCGGTAAACTCCTGGAACTTCGCGTTAATCGCTGCGTGCCGGTAGACCTTATCGGCAGAATTGGGGTTATTGAATTTGTCGAACTGAAAATCTTCGGCAAATTGTGCTATTTCTTCATCCGAGATGGCATCGGCATTTTGTAGATGCGTATCAATAGGGTTCGAGCCGGGCTTGAATGCCCAAATGTGCCGGCCCTTTTCTGTGAGCAGTTGCCAGTTTTTCCAAGCGGGTTTTACATGCAGCATAAATTATTATGATGTGCCTTTTAGCGGTGTTGAGCAACAGATGCGATCCTTTGTTAGAAGCGTATCATGCGTTTCGGAATCATTGATTAAACAGGGCAATACGTACCATGGCCAACAACCCTTTCAGTTTTTTGAATAATCCGGGCGGTTTGCGCAAACGCTGATGGCCGGGCAGTAACTGACCTTTAGCCAATTTGCCTATTTTTCTTTTGACGGCCGGGTCGAGTTTGCCGTCGGCGGCCAATTCAAAAAACAGGGCTTTCACATTGCCTAAATCAAAAAAATCACGTTGCCACTCCCATTTATAATTGCCACCGTAACGAAACCACGAGCCGCCAATGCCTACGACTTCATAATGTGTGCCATCCTCTCTTAGCGCAGGCGACACCTGGCGCCACAAGCCAATCACCTCCCCCTGTTTTTCATCGATTAAAATGCGGTGGTACGGATAGCGCCATTGTTCAAAGCCTTCCATTTGCACGCCTAAAGCCCATTCTTCTATCTCCTTGCGGCTGCGCGCGACAAATTCTTCATTGGGTCCGATATTCCAGCGATATTCTGCGTCATCGGTATACATCGCCCCCAAATATTTAGGCCAGTTGCCTTCTTTTTCAGCGTCACGATTCGCCTGCAGCCAACGTTCAACCATTTCTTCCAATTCTGCTCTAGGATATGAGGCCATTCTTCGACTCTTTTGGGTTCTGATTCAGTTCAATTTTAATTGCCTTGCTTGGGCAATATTTTTCGGCTTGCCGGGCTTTCGTCAGTAAATCTAAAGGCGGATTATCTTGTAAAACGGTCACGTTGCCCGCATCGTCTACGTGAAAGAGTTCAGGCGCTTCAGTCATGCAGGTTGCGTGGCCTTGGCAAAGCTCCCTGTCGATTTTAATTTGAAAGCCAGGGCCAGTATGCGCGCCGGCTTGCGCGGCATTTCTCGCCGACTCGGCAGCGGCTTCTTTAACGGCCAAGCGTTTGATGTAACGAACACGGCAGGGTGATACGGGTTGCACCACCATCTGGGTGAAATCATCCTGATAAGCGTCCTTGTCGTCGATCAGTTCAAAGGTATAGCGGCGCAACAAAATGCTGAAAATGGCTTTGAGTTGCAGCATCGCAAAAGCGTTGCCTGAACATTTATGTTTACCGCCGCCAAAGGCAATCCAGCTGAAAGGCTTGGCGTCTTCCTGGCGTGCTTCCGAATAGCGCTCAGGGTCGAATTTTTCCGGGTCCGGGAAAACATCCGCGAGGCGATGCGATACGCGCGGCGAGGCGCAAACGTATTTTCCGGCCTTCACTGTATAGCCTTTGAAGTGAAAATCCTGCATCACTTTACGGATTAAAAAGATCAACGGCGGATGCAGACGCAAGACTTCTTTGATCACATTTTCGAGCAGCGGCGTTTCGCGTAACGATTGAAAGGTGACTTCGCCATCGACGCCGAAGTGTGTATCCAGTTCATTCAACACGCGCTGCATCTGTTCGGGCCGGCGCGCCAATTCCAGCAAGGTCCAGGCGGCCGTCCCTGCGGTGGTGTGATGGCCTGCGAAAATCGTACCGATCAGCATGCCGGTTATTTCATGGGCAGATAAGCGGCTGCCGTCGTCATAGCGGGCATCGATCAATAATTGAAACGCATCCTCACTCTTTTCCGGTTTCTGCGCCCTTTTGGCAATGATGCCGGTGACTAATTCTTGCAGCCTGGCGCGGGCTTTATCGCGGCGGCGAAAGACCGGCAATGGCAGGTAGGGAAAAACAAAAGCCAGAGGGTTCACGCCTTTTTCAAGATCGTGATAAATTTTCGCGAATTCTTCATTCAGTTCGTAACGGAACTCATCGCCGAGCAGACAGTGGCTGGACGTATAAATAGTCAGTTCTTTCATGAACTCAAGCAAATCGATTTCGCCGGCATCGCCCCAGTCGGCAATCATTTGCTCAACTTCCCGGACGATCACTTGCGCGTAACCGCGCATCGGCTTATCGCGCAATACCGGCATCAGCATTTTAAGCTGCTGGTCTTTTTTATGCGGGGGCGCATCAAAAACCACGCCTTTGCCAAAAATAGGCGTCATGATTTTATACGCCTGGCTTTGATCCAGCTGAGCGTCGGGCGCGCGGAAAAAAGCTTCATTCGCTTCAGGGCCGGTCATCAGCACCATTTTTTGATGAAACATACGGAATTCACCGATCTCTCCCAGCGTCTTACGGAGTGTCATCATGTAGTCGAAAGGATTTTTACCGAATGCGAGCATGTGCCCTAAAAGCGGCAATGCACCTGGCATTTTCGGCGGCGCTTTGCTAGGCGAAACGTTTTTTTCGGTAGTCGTCGTATTCATAATTCGAGCTGGATAGGGGATTGCATTCAGGAACGCTCATGGTACATCCTCGTAGTTCCTCGAAGAGCATAATCCTTTGCATGCTACAGGCGGGGCGGGGCAACCTGCGATTTTACGCGGTGCCTGGCTAATGTACAAACTTTCTGAATGATCAACGTCTACCATACCAAGCCATAGTAATTGTTTTAATAGCATGAAGCTTCAGTAGAAAAAGGGTCATTTTGCTGTCGTCAACTGCTCGATTAGCATCCGCAGTTGCGGGTTTTCGGGCAAGACCTCGGCGGCTTTTCGGGCATACGCCAGCGCCGCTTTATGATCTCCCGCTTCCAGATGCAGCGAAATCAGGGCGTTCAAAATATCCGGATTGAATGAATGGCGTTTGTCGGCAGCCTTCAATACGGCCAGGGCCTGCTTCGATTTGCCCGCCGAGTGCAGGGCAACAGCATACACGTAGGCGTAACGGGCGTTTTCCGGGGCGAGTCTGGCGGCTTCGGCAAATTCAACTAATGCAGCGGATTGATCGAGTTTACGCACCAACAGCAAGCCCAAGGCATGATGCAAATCGGCGGCGCGCGGCAACAGCGCCAGACCTTGCCGCAAGTATTTTTCTCCCGCGTTGTCTTGTCCTAATTCGCGATAAGCATCGGCGAGATTGACGTAGGCGCCGGCAAACAGAGGATCGAGTTGCAAGGCACGTTGATAAGCGGCGATGGCCGCATCGGACTGACCTTGCCGCAGCAGAAGATTGCCTTGATTGACGTTTTCCGCTGGCCAATCGGCATTCAAGGTCAGATAGTTTTGGTATTCCTGCAGGGCGCAGGCTCGGGCGTTGATCTGATCGGAAGGAAACTGACTCTCCGGCACATCAGCCAGGATGCGCGCTGCCTCGATACGCACGCCACGCACCGGATCGTTGAGCAGCGGCGCTGCGGCCGAAACCCGACTCCCTGGATCAATGGCTTCGTAGAGACCGAGCGCCGCCGTGCGTACCGATGGATCGGCATCCTTCAACCATTTGCTGGCGGTGAGTAACAGTTCCGGATTCATCAGCGGCTCGCTGAGCTTGATCGCGGTCGCTCGAACAAGGGCCGGTTTGCTGGCGTCTTGCGCCAGCTCGATTAGCGCCGGCAAGGCTTTGACCCCTTGTATCGCGCCATTGTGAAGCACGCTGCCATAATGCGGACGATCTCGCCAGCGCTTGCCGTACCACTTATCCATCGCGCCGGCGGCCCATTCCGGCTTGCGCTTTTGATGGCATTGAGTGCAGGCATTGGGGCTGCCCAATGATGGAGATAAATCCGGACGCGGCAGTCGGAAGCTGTGATCATGCCGGCCATCGATCACCATGTAATTCTGTTCGGGCGCGTGACAGTTGACGCACTGCGCGCCTTTGGAATTTTGCGAATGGAAATGATGCTGTTCGGAATCGAAGGTTTCAGCATTGTGACAGCGCGTACACAGGGCATTGCCTTCGGCGCGCAGTTTGAGCGCATGCGGTTCATGACAATCCATGCAGGTTACGCCGTTCTGAAACATCTTGCTTTGCCGGAATGATCCCCAGGTGTAATCCTCGTCGCGCTGCTGGCCGTCGGCATGATAGGTGGGTGGGATCAACAAGGCCGGGCGATGGGTGTCTTCCAGCGGCAGACCGGGCGAGCTGTTTTCGACCAACGTCGAGCGCCGGGCATGACAGGCCCAACAGGAGTTCATCAGGGACGCGCTCGCTGATTGGTTACGCTGCGCAAACCTGGCCGCGCCATCCTGAAACGTCCAGGCATCCTGCCAGTGGCTTTGCAGGCTGATCGACAAACCTTTGTCGGCATCGGCATAAGGCGGCCGGGCTTGTCTGGCCCACTCGACATGCAGGGAGGCAGGGCCGTGACATGACTCGCAGGCGACGTTGATCTCGCTGAACGTGGTTTTATAAGTATCGCTTGCCGCATCGTAGCCTTTCTTGAGATTCGTCGAATGGCATTCGGCGCATTGCATGTTCCAGTTCTGATAACGGCCCGTCCAATGCAATGGGTCTTTAGGGTCGATCTTTTCATCCGGATAAAGATCAAACCAACGCTGTCCGCCCTCGGCTTTGGGGCGACTGTCCCAGGCGATACTCAGCGCTTGAAAGCGCCCGCCTGGGAATGCGATCAAGTATTGCTGTAACGGTGTCACGCCGAAGGTATAAACAATCGGATAATCGGTCAATTTCCCGTCCGGTCCTTCGGTATGCACCGTGAATTTACCGTCTTGTTTGAAGAAGGTCGACTCCACGCCGTGGTATTTGAATTTCACGCTGTTGAAGTTGCCAAGCACGCTTTGATCGTTGGCTTCCTGCATCGCCAACGCATGATGCGAACCTTTCCAGGCTTCGAATTCGGCCTGATGACACTGCCGGCATTCGCCAGCGCCGACATAGCTTTTTTGGGCATCAGGCAGGTTAGGCGAGGGGGGCTTCGCGGGAGAAACCGATAGATTCTCGGTGATCGGCGGGTTAGTGACCCAGTAAATACCTCCCGCCAAACATCCCAGCAGGACCAATATCAGCAGTAAGAGGTAATAGGTTTTGCTTTTGCTGGCAACGGCTGGAAAAAGTCGAGGCATCGGGATAGGAGAGTTTGATGCAGAGTCCTATCGGCATGGGTTCAAAAATGAGTGCATGCCGATGGCGCTTGTGAAGTTAAAAAATGATTCAAAACGCTGTATGCCCCCTCTGATAAGTATCTGTGAGAGGCTCAAAATAGGATATTCATGCGCAGGCTGACCTCAACGGCTGTGTCCGTATCCTGCAACTGGTCATTTTTATTGAGTGCTTTATTTAGGCCGGAATTGATGACCTGAAGATTGGGGCTCACATTCAACCAAGGTGTGACCGCCGCAGTGTAGTACAACTCGATGGCATCTTCATGATCCAGTCCCAGACCCAGTCTTTCACGCAGCAACGGCACAAACTGATCACTAAACTGCGTGCGCGCCCAGCCGATGCCAAAAGTGTCGTGCGGTCGCCCGGAGAATACGCCTTTTCCGCCAATCCCCATCATATAGCTGTATTGAATGGGGTTGGGGTTGCCGTCAGTGGCGCCAAAACTGAAGAAAACACCGATCCCGCGCTTAGGATCGCCGTCGGGCTGCCAGAAATATTGATCGAAGCTGTAGATGACCGACCAGGTGCTGTTCTTGCGATTAGGGGGCTCGATCGGAATCAGCGCTTCCGGAAAAAATTTTTTGATAATCCGCTCCAGGACTGGGCCAGGGTTGCCGAGGATGGGATAACTCTCATTCAAAAGCGCGCGGCGGAAGTTGTCAGGGTCTTGCACAAGCGAGAAACGTGGCTTATCGCTCCAAACGCCACCCACGCTCTGATGGCCGACCAGCCCAAACAGCTTGGTATTGAACTTAGCTGCACTGACAAGCGTGACCCCGTCATCGAAAGCCTTGCTGATATCATTTTCCGTCGGTGTGCCGCTGGCATCCAACGCCAGAGCCATCAGTGTTATGTCTTTCGTCGGCAGGATAACAACGCCGCCGCCATAGGCAGACATCGGCACCATGGCATAGGCCAGGGACAAGTTCAGCCCCGTATTCATGAACTGGGTGCGATAGTCGCCGTAGAACTCGGCCGGGGTAAAATCGAACAGGTTCAATTTCCCCATCATGACGCCGAACTGGTGGCTCAAAAACTGCGTGTACGACGCCTGCATCAGACCGCTGCTTGCCTCGTTGAAGCTGGGATACAGCGAAGCCACATTAATGGGTATAAAAGCGCCGGACTGGTTTTGCAAGGTATTTCCAAAGCTGGAAACACCTTCAAACTTGAAGAAGCCGCCCGGCCACAGCCCCATTTTATCGGTATCCAGATTTAATGAGTAATCGACGTTTCCCCAAAATTCGGCGTCGATATCACTGCCCCCGGTTACGATACCGCCCGGCAGCAACACCATATTGGCGTCCAACACCACGCCTTTCTTGCCCATCTCATCCCTGACGCCGCCCCAATCGCCGGTTAAACGCTGACGTGAGGCCAAATCTCCACCCCAGGATTCCGGGACTTCAACGGGACCGAGTGCATTTGCGCTTGAGGCTAAACCCATCAATAAAACCGAGCCAAGTAGACTCAATGCCGCTCTTTTGATCCTAATATTCTGTTCAACATTCATTGAAAGACTAATGCTCTTCATCATTACATTTCCTCAATTGTCTAGAAATAGCTATTCTCGCCAAAGCAGCAGTTCGCCTTCGCTGGTTGGCGCGGCTTGGTTTTTCCAGGTGTGCTACTTAACCAGCTCAATCTCGCCCGGACGCCAGCTCTTGTCGAACCAGGGCTCGAGCGGACTGTACAGGCGCAGAATCGTGTTCCAGCCCTTGCCGGGAATGGTTTGCAACCAGTTGACTTTGCCGGGCGGCGCCTTGGGGCCGAAGTAGATGTCTACCGAGCCGTCGGCGTTGACCACCAGATCCTTGTTCTGGCTGCTGATACTGGGGAACTGCTGATCGGTCTGCAGCATGGAGCGCGTTTGATTGTCGTACAAAATCACCGACCAGAAGTTTTTGATCGGAATATTCGGCGGCAGGTGTAATTTATAGTGCTTGCCGCCATCGAGCGGCTTGCCTTTGGCATCCTTGGCGGTCCAGGCGTATTGCGAACCTTGGCCGACCATCTTCGACTCCATCGCGGGCGTGACGCCGGTGGCCATGAAGTAGTATAAAATGTAGCCGTCCAGGTTGCGTACCCAAGGTTGCGTCTCAAACTGGTATCCACCGACGAAGGGGAGTTGCCAGGAACTGCCTTCGTAATAAAAGGCTTCCTGCTGCCGCATCCTGAATGCAGTGGCGCGGGCAGTAGCGTCGCCGACGGTAGCCGCTTCGGTGAGGATTTTTTTCATGCGAGCGTCCGGCGCAAAGGGCTTGCCTTTTTGAATACCGATGGATGCGTAGTAGCCCAGCGTGACGGGATCGAGCGATTCGCTGGGTTCTTGCTGCACCACCTGGTTCAGATATTCCCAAAATTGGTAATCCGCCGGGGCGACCGTGCTGAAATCCTTGCCGGAGACATTGACAAAGTTCATCTGCGGGGGATTGGCCGCATCGGCCAGACGATAAACCCGGGTATGCTGTTTCACCAGATCCACGCCCGGCTTGGGATCGCCATCGACCACGAAACTGCGCCATGGCGACCACAAACTGAAGGTGGGCGACTTGACGACGATATAGCCCTCTGGGACCTCACCGCTATAGCCAGGCGGCAAAATCAGATACTTGCCGCCTGTGCCCTTATCCGGCCCGGTAAGGCCAATGTCGACTACCCAGCGAAACCACATGTCGTTGAGTGCACCCAGCACCTTCGGCGGCGCCTCCAGTACGATCGGGCCATCCTTCAGATCCAGCCACATCCAGCTGTACGGCGTTTCGGTATTGGGGGTCAGAAATAAAGACTTCGAATCCATGCGATTCTCGAAAATCGGCACCGTCGTGTTGGCCGGCCCCAACTTGAGTATCTCATTGCGATTGGCAAACTGACTGACGGCCGGCAAGGCCAGCAGGTAGGCCTGCACCGCGCGCTGGAAATCCAGGTTATCATACAGCTTTTCGACGCTGGCATCGTCCGGAAAACCATCAAAAAATTTGAGCGTGCCCAAACGCGTGTCAACCTGATCCGGCATCGCAATGCCGGCCGGAATTTCCGTGGTCATCTTGTAGTGCGCTGGCTTGGTCGGCTTGGCAAGCGCAGGTCCCGCCGACAGTCCGCACATCACAGCAATTGCCGTGGCTAGTTTGGTTTTTTGCATCATCAGATTAAGCTCCATGAGTCATTCAATAGTTTAGCAGCAGGCGCGCACCGATACACCTAATCCAACAAGTTAGTGTGAAAGTTGTGGGAGCGACGCCTACGTCGCGACTAAAGACTCCAATTCGCGACGTAGGCGTCGCTCCCACAAGCTGCTTTCCTTTGTTGGGGCGAATGAATTCGCCCTACATGCCATGTGTCATTCCAGAGGTAATTTTGGCCCAACCTTATTTCACCTCGATCGTCACTTTCTCTATCTTGCCGGTAAAGCGGGTCTGAGCGCCCAGGCCGATTCCGGCTACCACCGGCGTGGCGTCATCGATGCCCACATCCGCGGTTTCGTCGGCGGAGAAGGCCATCGGCTGGGTTTTATCGATACGGCCTTCGGCCAGTTTGCGGCCATCGACGGACAAGGTGCCGTTACCGCCCTTACCCAAGCCACCACCATCGTAGGCGAACTCGAATACCAGTTTGCTTTTGCCTTTCGGCAAGGCTTCCGCTGAACTGATGGTGTATTGGTTCTGATTGAGATAGTTATAGGTGTAAGCCGGTTTACCGTCCTTCAGATACAAGCACCAGCCGCCAAAACGGCCTCCTTGAGCCAGCACCACGCCATTGGCGCCACCCTCCGGAATATCCAGCTCGGCGGTGATGGTTTTGGACTTGTTCTTGACGTTGATGAACACGTTTTCGCTCATGCCGGTCATGCCTTCGGCCAGGGTCAGCGAGGTGCGGCCCGCCATCAAGTCGGGACGATTCACCAGATCCGCATTGATGCGTTCAAGAGTCCGATCGTCGATCGGCAGCACGTTGTTTTTCTTGGCCTCTTTCAAGAACAAGGCTTGCAGTTCCGTGAGTTTCTTGGGATTCTGCGCCGCCAGATCGTGTGTCAGGCTAAAGTCAGTGCGGGTGTCGTACAACTCCCAAATATCGTCCGCCAACGGACGGCGTACTTGTTTCTCCCAGGGTGCCCGGTGTATGGTGCGGGCAAACCAACCTTCATGATAGATGGCCCGGTTTCCCATGATCTCGAAGTACTGGGTGGTATGGCGCTCTTTGGCTTTGGCATCGTCGAAGCTGTAAAGCATGCTGACACCATCTATCGGCCGCTGTTTGACGCCGTTGACTATTTTAGGCTCCGGCAGGCCGGCGGCTTCCAGAATGGTTGGTGCGATGTCGATGACATGGTGAAATTGCGTGCGTTGCTCGCCCTTGGCCTTGATGCCTTTCGGCCAGCGTACCGCCATGCCGACCTTGGTGCCGCCGTGATCGGATGCCACCTGTTTGGTCCATTGATACGGCGTATCCAGCGCCACGGCCCAGCCAGCGGCCATGTGCGGATAGGTTTCCGGTCCGCCCCACTGATCCAGATGCTTGAGCATGTCGGCGACCTGTTCCGGAACCCCATTGAAGTAGGTGTATTCGTTGAACATGCCGTTGCGACCGCCTTCGGCGCTGGTACCGTTGTCACCGTAGACGAACAGCACCAGGGTGTTATCGAGTTGGCCAATGTCTTCGATGGCCTTGATCAACCGGCCGATTTCATGGTCGGTCATATCGATAAAACCGGCAAATACCTCCATCTGCCGCGCATACAAGCGTTTTTCGTCGGCCGACAGCGTATCCCAGGCTGGAATCGCCTCCGGTCTAGGCGCCAGCTGGGTGCCCGCCGGCACTACGCCACGTTGGATTTGCCGAGCCAAAATTTCCTCGCGCAGTTTGTCCCAACCCTGATCGAACTTACCCTGCCAGCCCGCTATCCAGTCCTTGGGCACGTGATGCGGCGCATGCACGGCACCTGGCGCGAAATAGGTAAAAAACGGTCTGTCGGGCGTCAGGGCCTTTTGATACTTGATCCAGGATACGGCCTGATCGGTCATGTCGGTCATGAAATGGTAGTTGGGGTTGTTTGGCAATTCGACCTGCTTGGTGCCGTCATAGATGAACGGTGCCCACTGGTTGGTTTCGCCGCCCAGAAATCCGTAAAACTTGTCGAAGCCCTGCCGGGTCGGCCAGCGATCAAACGGCCCCGCCATGCTGGCTTCCCAGGCGGCCGTTTCATGCCATTTACCGAATGCCGCGGTCGCATAACCGTTGAGGCGCAACATTTCGGCGACCGGTGCGACGCTGTTGGGAATCTGGCCGGTGTTGCCGGGAAACTGAGTACCCATCTCGATGATGCCGCCCATGTTGTTGACATGGTGGTTACGACCACTCTTGATGGCGGCGCGGGTCGGCGAACAAAGTGCGTTGGTGTGAAAGTTGTTATAACGCAAACCCTCGTTCGCAATTTGCTCGAAGGAGGGGGTGTTCACCGGTCCGCCGAAAGTGCTGGTACCGGCAAAGCCCAGGTCGTCGAGCAGCACCAGCAGCACATTCGGCGCACCCTTCGGCGCCTTCACTTCGAAACGCGGGGGCGCTTTGGCGTTGCGAACATCGAGTTCGGAAATCGGTCTGGTTTCGGGTTCCGCAATCGGCAATACGGTCCGATCGATGCCTTCCTTTTGCTTGGCTTCGTTTTTGGCTGCGGAGACTTCGAAAGTAACCAAAAACAAAGTCATTAAAGTGACAATCACGATAAGATTTTTTTTCATTGTTCTTCCGTATGGTTAAGAAAATTCCCAAGCCGCGGCTCAGTTACTGTCATCTAGAACTCGACACAATTCAATTCCGCTGTTACGTTTTTTGGCTCAATTAAGGGGTTTTGTTATTTTTAGGGGGGGCCATCCATCATTGTTCTGCAACGATTCTATTCCATTTTCCAGAGTGTCACTATATTCCAGAGCATGCAGATCGCACTATTGGACTTTAGGCTAATGTCCAGGTTGAAAAAAATGAATCTTAGTTTGGACCAGTTTGCTCATGCGAAAACTAGAACTACTGATTCGTGGAGACGTAACGGCGCTCAAGCGCAACCGGCTATCCTGGGTAGACCAGAGAATGTCTACTCAATTCTCTATCAATGTATCATCTCAGTTTGAAGAAAATCACACCACATTGGGACGATATGTTGAGACTGGCTGGTTTTATGGTTATTACTTGGCGAATATCGTGGCGTGCTTAGTCGCTTACTCGTACCAAGAAAAAAAGCCTGCGCTTAATTTGAGGAACACTGATTTACTGACTTTTGTCGTAAACGCTTAAACCGAACTCAGGTTATATTATCCTTTCATTTCATACGACAAAGGCAATCATGCACGAACTTACAGACCGCGAGCTATATCAGGCAATTGAATATGCCAGAAGCCTCGACGAGAACGCCGGCCGGAAGATTATTGAGCAATTCCAGCTTGATCAAACCGCTTTGGCGCAAACCCTCTTCGGCATTTTTCCGGCCATCATCGCCGAGCAAAACCAGGACATGTCGCATCTGTTCATGGACCTTTGCTTCGACGTGATTTGCATCTATCGGAAGGCCTTCGGCCCCCTGCCCTCGCACAAAGACCTGGACTTCGACTTTCTTGAAAAGCAAGCGATGCTGCTGGATGCTGAGCTGCAATCGTTGCTTGCGGATAAATTCATGGACGAGAAGATCAAGGAAAAACTTCAAGATCGCCTGCGGCAGCGTTCGCTCGATGAAACCGGGCAAATGGGGCTGGTCAATTTTGTGAACGCCGCGATCGATGATTTCGCTTCGGAAAACCCGGTTCGGGTGCCGGCAATCAAGACAGCCCAGACGCTGATTTCGGTTGTCATCCGGCTCTTCAACAACCTTTATAGTCACACCCGCAAAAAATCCTGATCCTCGTCGATATCTTCGTAAGCTTCGTTCCTGAAGCGCGGGCTGCAAATGGCGAGAAAGATTAAATCGCCCGGCCCGATGTTGGTGATCCGCTGGCGATATGACGGCGGAATCAGCACGACATCGCCGGGCCCGACATCCTGAGGCGCAAGACTGCCGACCTCGACAAGGCCCTTGCCTTCAAGAATCACATAGCGCTCCGCGGTCTCTTTGACGCGGTGCCAGTGCGTCGTCACTCCGGGCGCCACGCGCGCCCTCGCTATCGACACCTCTGGATCATCCGGCGCATTGGACACTTCGATGATGAAGCATTTTTCGGCGGTATAGAACTCTTGGCTCGGATCGAACCGCTTGATTGCTGCTTTCATACCCACTCCATTTACCCTATCGACTTTAGGCTGATTGGCAGCCTTCGAATAATCTGACAACGGATTGTGCAAATAGGGACATCCCCAATAAAAATAGCGCTCGTAAATAAATTTTTGCCTGAACTATCCGTCATTATAATAAGAAGAACGCTTTGCCATACTGGATTCTCTGATCACCCCGTCAGGATGAACTTTCTATGTCCGTTACGAAACAACGCACCAAAGTCGTGATCATGGGCGCCGCCGGGCGCGATTTTCATAATTTCAATATCGTGTATCGGGACGATCAGGACAGCGAAGTCGTCGCCTTCACCGCCGCGCAGATTCCGGACATCGCGGGCCGCCGCTATCCGGCCTCACTGGCAGGACAACTTTATCCCGAGGGCATCCCTATCGTCGACGAAGCGGAGCTCGCCGCCTTGTGCCAAACGCAGTGTATCGACCAGGCCATTTTCTCGTACAGCGACGTGCCGCATAGCCGGGTGATGCACACGGCTTCGATCGCACTCGCCCAAGGCGCCGATTTCATCCTGCTGGGTCCGAAGCGAACGATGCTCCAGGCTTCCGTGCCGGTGATCGCCTGCTGCGCGGTGCGCACCGGTTGCGACAAATCGCAAACGGCGCGCTGGCTGTCCAAACTGTTGAAGGCGCATGGACTGGAAGTCGCAGTGATCCGACATCCGATGCCTTACGGCGATCTGGAAAAACAGGCCGTGCAGCGTTTCGCTGCGAACGCCGATCTGGATGCGGCCGGCTGTACGGTCGAGGAACGTGAGGAATACGAACCGCATCTGGCGATCGGCAATGTGGTGTTCGCGGGAATCGATTATGCCAAGATCGTAGGACGCGCAGAACGGGAAGCCGACATCATTGTCTGGGACGGCGGCAACAACGATTTTTCGTTCATCCGTCCCGATCTGAACATCGTATTGGTCGATCCGTTGCGGCCGGGCCACGAAACCTCGCATCATCCGGGCGAGACGGTTCTTAGGATGGCCGACATCGTCCTGATCGGCAAGGTCAATTCGGCCGCGCCAGCCGATGTGCGGCGCGTGGAAGACTCCGTGCGGCAAGTCAATCCCCGAGCCGAGGTCGTGCGCGGCGCCTCGATCGTGCAACTGTCCGATCCCGAGTGCGTGCGCGGAAAACGCGTGCTCGTGGTCGAGGACGGCCCGACCGTCACGCACGGCGACATGGCCTATGGCGCGGGCTATGTTGCCGCATTGGAAGCCGAGGCGGCGGAGATTGTCGATCCGCGCGATTTCGCGGCAGGCGAGATCGCCGAGGTTTACCGTCATTATCCGCATATCGGCAAGGTGCTGCCGGCCGTCGGCTATCATCCGGCACAACTTCGCGCCTTGCAAGAGACGATCAATGCGGCCGAGGCCGATGTGGTCGTGACCGCGACGCCGTGCGACCTTGGCGCACTGATAGAGATCAACAAGCCGGTCGTGCGCGCGAGTTACGAATTCGCCGAAATCGGCAAGCCGTTGTTGAGCGGGCTGGTGGAAGCATTTCTGCAAGAGCAGAATTTGCTTTCGGATTGAACGCGCAAGGAAACCCTCTGATCAATCCCACCAGCCGATATCCGCATCCGGCGCGATCGTCGTGCCGGCGGTTCCCGCGAGAATATCGGCCACATCCTTGAGCTGTCCGATGCCGGCAATGCGGCCGGTTTTCTCGACAAATTCGCAAGCGGCCAGCATTTTCGGAGCCATCGAGCCTTCGGCAAAGGCCATTTCCCGAATCGCTCCGGGCGATATGCAGCGAACCGCGCGGGCTTCTGGCATTCCCCAATTCTGGTACACCGCATCGACATCGGTCAGCATCATGAAATGGTCGGCGCCTAACTCGATCGCCAGCAGAGCCCCGGCCAGATCCTTGTCGATCACCGCTTCAACGCCGCGCCAGTGGCCATCTACGTCTTTCACAACCGGAATGCCGCCGCCTCCCGCACAAATCACCACCACATTACGTATGATCAGTGACTTAATCACCTCGATCTCTACGATCCTTCGCGGCCTGGGCGACGGCACCACGCGCCGATAATATTCGCCATCCTTCGCGATGCGCCAGCGGTGTTGATTAGCGAGTTGTTCCGCGACGGTTTTGGAGTAAACGGGGCCGATCGGCTTGGTGGGTGAATCAAAAGCCGGATCGTGCGGGTCCACTTCGATTTGCGTTAGCAAGGTTGCACAGAGCCGTTCTGGCGGCAAATAATTACCCAATTCCTGCTCGATCAGATAACCGATCATGCCTTCGGTTTCGGCGTCGAGAATATCCAAGGGATAGCTTTCGTCAGACTTATAGGCCGCGCTTTGCAATGCCAACAGCCCGACCTGAGGGCCATTGCCGTGCGTGATGATGATCTGATGATCGCTAGCCAATGGCGCCAACGCGGCGGCGGCAATTTGAATATTGCGGCGCTGATTTTCTGATGTCAGCGCTTCGCCTCGGCGCAGTAGCGCATTTCCACCCAACGCAACGACTATTCTCATCGGTTTAACTCGGTGCAATCGGTCATGATAATTTTGCGGATCGGTCAGAGTGACCAGCAGGATCAGGGAACCCAGACTCATCATAACACTCTTAATTACAGGATGATAAGCGTCCTTCCCATCATTGCCCTTATGCAAGCCCAAGGTTTGCATCAAGAGCCGGAGGAAACCCAAATGACCGAACCCACGCATCAGGATTCAAAAAAGTCGCTCATGGAGGAAATCGGCATAACCGAAAAGGAAATCGACAAGCGCAGAGCGTTTCTGGAATTAGGCGATGAGGATACCCGGGAGCTGGTGAGCATCGATCCAATCGCTCAGGCCTACGCGGACCCGGTCATCGAAGCCTTTTACAAACATCTGCTCGCCTTCGAGGAAACCCGGGTATTTTTTCAGTCCCCCGAACTTCTCGATCGCGTCAAACGCGCCCAGAAGATTTATTTTTCCAGGCTGACTCAAGGCAATTACGACAAGGCATATATCGAAGACCGCCTCAAAATCGGCGCGGTGCACGAGCGCATCGGCCTGCCGGTCAAAGCTTACCTGGGGATGTACAATTTCTATTTAAGAACCGTCGCCGATCACCTTTTCGATGCGTACAAAAGCGAACCGGGAAAAGCGCTCAGGACATTTATCTCGTTGTTGAAAGTGGCTTTTCTGGACATCGGCCTCGCGATCGACACCTACATCAACCGCCGGGAACAGCTGATAGGCAAACAGCAGGTCGCCATGCGCGAGCTTCCGACTCCGGTGCTGCAGGTCCGCGAGCGCCTATTGATATTGCCGGTCGTCGGCGCGCTCGAATCGTATCGCGCCCACCAGTTGACCGAGCAGTTGCTGGAAAGCATCAGCGCGACCCGCGCCAAGATCGCGATCGTGGATATTACCGGCGTTCCGCTTGTCGATTCCAAAGTGGCCAACCATCTGCTGCAAACGGTCAGCGCAGCCCGGTTGATGGGGGCGACCGTGATCCTGACCGGCTTGTCGCCGCAAATCGCGCAAGCGCTGGTCGCTATCGGCGTGGACCTGGGCCATGTCAGGACCACGGTCGACCTGCAAAGCGGTCTGGAGACGGCGGAGCGATTGCTCGGCTATCGTCTGGTTCCTGTTGCTGAAAAGACCCGTTCAGATCAAACAGATGTATGAAAACGCCCATTCTAAAACAAGGCCCTTATCTGATCGCCTCCCTTCAGGCCGAGCAGTCGGATACGGATTTGCTGGAGCTTCAAGAGGTCTTGGTGGAACAGGTTGGACGATTTCGTTCGCGTGGCGTCATTCTGGACGTAACCTTGCTTGATGTGATGGATTCCTTCGCGACGCGAACCTTGCGCAACATGGCCCAGGCGATCCGCTTGCGCGGCGCCGAAACGATCATCGTCGGCATTCGACCCGAAATCGCGTTTGCGATGGTGCAGTTGGGTCTGGACGTACGGCTGTCTGGCGTACAAACCACGCTGGACCTGGAAGAAGCCCTCGCGATCCTGGACCGTCAACGGCAGGAGGGGATGTGCCGTGACTGACGTCGTCCAAATAGCGATCCGCTCCGACTCCGACATCGTGATGGTCCGCCAACAGGCGCGCGCGTTAGCAAAGGAATTGGGATTTTCTGCCAGCGACCTGACCTTGATCGCAACCGCCCTCTCCGAGTTGGCGCGCAATATCGTCGAATATGCCCAGCAGGGAGAAATCATCTTGAGTCAAATCAAGCAAGGAGAGCTTCGAGGCCTTGTGATCGTCGCCCGCGACAGTGGCCCTGGCATCGCCGATATCGAACGCGCGATGCTGGACGGCTACTCGACCGGAAAAGGGCTGGGCCTGGGACTGCCGGGCGCCAAGCGGCTGATGGACGAGTTCGAGATCACCTCCTGCGTCGGCCAGGGCACCACCATCAAGGCGACCAAATGGGTTCACTGATAGAATACGGCATTGCCGAACGGACATTATCCGGCGAGGCCGTTTCGGGCGACCGTGCGTTGGTGAAGCCTTTTGCGCAGGGCAGCACACTAAAAGCCGAAGCCTTGCGCACCCTGCATATCCACCCCGAGTCGGGAAAGCTGGAAAAGGAGGCCGGAACCGGCGACATGCTGCGCGTGCTGAACGCCCTGCTCTATGATGACCTGAACAAGGCCGAGCTTTTCATCACGATGTTCTATATGAAATACAACCCGGCCACGCGGCAACTGAGCTACGCCAATGCGGGCCATAACCGCCCGCTGCTGTTGCCGGCCGGCGAAACGGTTTGCAAGGAACTGGATGCCGAAGGCATCATCTTCGGCGTCACCAAGGAAATCGTATTCGAGGAAAAAAGCACCGTTTTACGGCCCGGCGACCTGGTGCTGCTCTATACCGACGGCATCACCGAGGCGCAGAACCCGGAAGGCGAGTTTTTCGGCACCGAGCGCCTGACTCGGCTCTTCTCCACCCAAGGCCCGAAGGCGCCGCAAGAGATCATCAACGCGATCGTGAAGGATCTGCAAACCTTTTCCGGCAGCCACACCTTTGTCGACGATGTTTCGATGGTGGTTCTTAAGGTCTAATGGTCCACGAAAAACACGAAAGGCAGGAAAAATTTCATAGCGCAATCCGTTCAGCAGTTTTTAGACCAGCACCTGCTCTTGCAGCCGCTTCAATTCGTCGCGGATTTTCGCCGCCTGCTCGAATTCCAGATCCTTCGCATGCTTGTACATCGCCTCCTCCAACTGTTTGATTTTTTTCGCCAGTTGCTTTGGCGTCAACGGTTTAGTGTAAGACGCGGCCGGTTCGGCGACGCGTTTTTGCGTGCTCGGGATCGCCAGACCGGAACCGGGAATCGCGGTCTGCAGGATGTCGGTAACCGATTTATAGATGGTCGCAGGCGTTATATTATGCGCTTCGTTGAAGCTGCGCTGTTTTTCGCGGCGGCGCTCGGTTTCCTCCATCGCCTGCTGCATCGATTTGGTGATCCGGTCGGCGTATAGGATCGCCCGGCCGTGCACGTTGCGGGCGACGCGGCCGATCGTCTGCACCAGCGACACGGTCGAGCGCAGGAAGCCTTCCTTGTCCGCATCGAGTATCGCAACCAGAGACACTTCCGGAATGTCCAGGCCTTCGCGCAGCAGGTTGATGCCGACCAGCACGTCGAACTGGCCGAGGCGCAGGTCGCGGATGATTTCGACGCGTTCGACCGTTTCGATATCGGAATGCAGGTAGCGCACGCGGACGCCGTGATCGCTCAGGTATTCGGTCAAATCCTCGGCCATCCGTTTGGTCAGCGTGGTGACCAGGACCCGTTCCTTCAACTCGACGCGTTTGTTGATTTCGGACAGCAGATCGTCGACCTGCGTGGTCGCCGGGCGCACCTCGACTTCCGGATCGAGCAGGCCGGTCGGCCGCACCACCTGATCGACGAACACGCCCGAATGCGCCTTTTCGTAAGGCCCCGGCGTCGCCGACACATAAATCCGCTGCGGCGACTTCAGTTCGAATTCGTCGAAGGTCAACGGCCGGTTGTCGAGCGCGGACGGCAGCCGGAAGCCGTATTCGACCAGAGTTTCCTTGCGCGAACGGTCGCCCTTGTACATCGCGCCGATTTGCGGAATCGTGACATGGCTTTCGTCGATCACGATGATCGCGTTCGCGGGCAGGTAATCGAACATCGTCGGCGGCGACTCACCGGGTCCGCGGCCGGACAGATAGCGCGAATAGTTTTCGATGCCGGAACAGTAGCCCATCTCCATGATCATTTCGATGTCGAACAGCGTGCGTTGCTCCAGGCGCTGCGCCTCGACCAATTTATGCAGCGAGCGCAAGTGTTCGAGGCGCTCTTTCAGCTCGACCTTGATCTTTTCGACCGCGTCCAGTAATTGTTCGCGCGGCGTCACATAGTGATTCTTCGGATACACGGTATAACGCGCGACATGGCGCAGGATTTCGCCGGTCAACGGATCGAACAGCGACAGGCGCTCGACTTCGTCGTCGAACAGTTCGACCCGCAGCGCTTGCGAGTCCGATTCGGCCGGATAGATGTCGATCACGTCGCCGCGCACCCGGTAGGTCGCGCGCCTGAGGTCGACGTCGTTGCGGGTGTATTGCATTTCGGTCAGCCGGCGAATGATCGCGCGCTGGTCGATCAAATCGCCCTTGACCAGATGCAGCACCATCTTGAAATAAGACTCCGGCTCGCCCAGACCGTAAATCGCCGAGACGGTCGCCACGACGATGGTATCCTCGCGTTCGATCAAGGCTTTCGTCGCGGACAGGCGCATCTGCTCGATGTGTTCGTTCAGCGAGGCGTCCTTGTCGATGAAGGTGTCGGACGCCGGCACATAGGCTTCCGGCTGGTAATAGTCGTAGTAGGAGACGAAATATTCGACGCTGTTTTCCGGAAAAAACTCTTTGAACTCGCCGTAAAGCTGCGCGGCCAACGTTTTATTCGGCGCCATGATCATCGCCGGACGCTGGACTTTCTGGATCACGTTCGCGACCGTAAAGGTCTTGCCCGAACCGGTCACGCCGAGCAGGGTCTGATGCACTTCGCCGTCGTTTAGACCCTCGATCAGTTTTGCGATCGCGGCCGGCTGGTCGCCGGCCGGTTCAAAGCGGCTGTGGATTTTAAATTCTTTCTTCACTCGCTATTTCTCGAAAACCGTTTTTTGCAACGGATTATTAAGGGTATAATTTGGGGCAATTTTTGACATTGATTTTACACGGCGGAACATGAGCATCAAACTATCTAATAGAGTTCAGGCAGTCAAACCCTCACCAACCTTGGCGATTACCGCCCGGGCCGCACAAATGCGCGCGGCCGGCAAGGATATCGTCGGACTCGGCGCCGGCGAACCCGACTTCGATACGCCGGAACACATCAAGGCGGCGGCCGTAGAAGCCTTGGCGAAAGGCTTCACCAAGTATACCGCGGTCGACGGCATTCCGAGTTTGAAAAAGGCGATCATCGAGAAGTTCAAAAAGGATAACGGTCTCGACTACCAGCCGAAACAGGTTCTGGTATCCTGCGGCGGCAAGCAAAGCTCGTTCAACCTGACGCAGGCGCTGTTGAATCCGGGCGACGAAGTGATCATCCCTGCCCCGTTCTGGGTGTCTTATCCGGACATGGTGCTGCTCGCGGACGGCGTGCCTGTCATCATCGAAACGACCCAGGCGCAGCGCTTCAAGATTACCCCGGAACAATTGCGCGCCGCGATCACGCCGAAGACCCGCCTGATCTTCATCAACAGCCCGTCGAATCCCTCCGGCATCGCCTACACGCTCGACGAACTGAAGGCGCTCGGCGACGTGCTGAAAGAGTACCCTAACATCATCATCGCGACCGATGACATGTACGAGCATATTCTCTGGAAGCAAGGCACGTTTGCCAACATCCTGAACGCACATCCTGATCTGTATGACCGGACCGTCGTGATGAACGGCGTCTCGAAGGCCTATTCGATGACCGGCTGGCGTATCGGTTACGCGGCAGGCCCTGCCGACCTGATCGAGGCGATGACCACCGTCCAGTCGCAAAGCACCTCGAACCCGACCTCGATCTCGCAGGTCGCCGCCGAAGCCGCGCTGACCGGCGATCAAAGTTTCATTAACGACATGTGCGTCGAATTCAAGAAGCGTCATGATTATGTGGTTGCCGAGTTCAACAAGATCGACGGCATCGACTGCATCGAGACCGACGGCACCTTCTACGTGTTCCCGAATATCGAGAAACTGCTCGCGCGGCTCGACGGCATCGACGACGATCTGGGATTTTCGGAATATCTGATCGAGCATGCCGGCGTTGCGCTGGTGCCGGGTTCCGCCTTCGGCACCCCAGGCCATATCCGGATTTCGATCGCGACCAGCATGGCGAATCTCGAAAAAGCGCTGGAGCGGATCAGAAACGCGGTTTGATCGCCCCGTTTGCCTCGTTCTCGCGCAGACTGCGCGGGAACGGTCATTCTTACACCTTCCCCCAAATCCTCAGATTCAGATTTAGGTCGTCAACGATCCCCGCAACCAACGCGAGGTAGCGGAAATAATCCCGCAAACAGGCGGACTGCACGCCGCTCGAAAAAATCTTCGGTTCGAACAGATCCTTGTTGACCGGAAGCGCCACGCACACTTTCGAGTTGATGAAGGAAAGGTGAACCGGGGTATCGGCCTTGCTCCTGAAATGGACCAGGCTGTCCATCATCGACGATGACAGGATATAACGCGCCTCGACCTGATCGGTACCGTAGACGGTAAACAACGCGTCAAACTCGGGGTTTTCGAGTTCGACGATGTCGCCGCGGCCGAAGCTCCATTTTTCGAACAGCTGACCCAATCCTAAGAAGCTGCCACGCGCATCGGGCACCACGTAAGTTTTGCCGTGAAAATGCTTGTTGAAGTCGGCGATAAAAAAGAGGCCCTTGAAGACGATCTCCCAACGCGTCTGTCTGCGCCCCTTCGCATCGGTCGATTCGTGCTGTTCTTCGTGTATCAGTTCGGAGAAGAAAAAATGGGTCGCGCCGAGCGCCCCTTCGACCAGATCGCCGCCGCGATAACGGTCGATTCGATGCCTGAAGAGCTCGGACTCCCGGTAATCTTCTTCGTCAATATAACGGTGTGGAAAATAATTGAAATGCGGGTCTATCAACGCGGCCAACTCGCGGATCACGCAATTCTTGAATACGTCCGCATAGGCCAGCTTCTTTTGCTTGAAACGATAAAACGGGTAGACCGCAACGATCACAAACGGCGCGGCCGCCAGTAAATACACCGGCTGACCTGAACGCAACAGCAGCACGAATCCGGGCGCACTCGCGGCCAGCAACGCGATGCCTGTCCAAAACAAGAGCAGCAACGCTTTCCGCTCAGGCTCCAGATCGCGTAATATCGGCGCCAAATTATTGCTATAGAGTTTGATAAAGTCGTCGGCCGATTTCATAGGCATCCAGCGTGTACGGGTTGGCAAATCAGATTCAGCTTCTGAGCAAATCCCTGGCGCTGAGGTTCTTCTTTTCTTCTTCCACTATTTCGATAGGGGTTTTGAGCGAAAAATTCATCATGCCGGCTAAAATATTCGCCGGCAACTGTTCGCAGACGTTGTTGTGGCTCAGCAGCATTCCGAGCCATACGAAGATCATGGAAAAACATCCAACAGATTCAGGAGCCAATAGCGAACCATGATAAAGAATTCCTTGTCTATCAAACCGGGCAGAGTCGGAAAATTCGGCCAAACCCGATATAGTAAAGTTTTCTTCTTTTTGCCTCTGGAGGCTGCCATGGCTCACAACGGATTCGATAAAGACGAAGTCATCATCGTGCTGAACAAGATTCTGGAAACCGAATTGGCCGGTGTGGTCCGCTATACGCATTATGCCTTGATGGTGGTCGGCTACGGACGCATACCGATCGTCGACTGGATGCGCGCGCAGGCCACCGAATCGCTGCAGCACGCGAACGAAGCGGGCGAGTTGATTACGCTGCTGGACGCGCATCCTTCGCTCGGCATCGGCCCATTGCTCGAAACGCACCGGCACGACATCGGCGACATCCTGCGCGAATCGCTCGATCATGAAATGCTCGCGCTGTCGGCCTATAACACCCTGCTCGATCTGGTCAGCGGCCATCATGTCCTGCTGGAAGAGTATGCCCGGAGAATGATCGCCCAGGAGGAAATGCATGTGGGCGGCGTACAGAAAATGTTGAAGAAGCCCGGTAATTGAAAGGCGTTGAAGCGACTGAACCGCTTTCCCTGTGGGGCTGGCTAACAAAATCCAGTTTTGATGGTCATAATCCGGTTTTTACCGACTTCACCCCAGGTGACAGAGCTTTGATTTCGCGGGAGATGAGCGAATAAAGCCCAGAAGTCCATTCCGGAAGGTCTACGGAGTTAGCCTTAAGAGGGAAGGTTCTAGGGTCGTGCGGGGCAATCACGACTTTCACATTTTCGGCGCCCACTTGCGCGGTGAGGACGAAAAGTTCCTCTATCGCTTCATCGCCCATGGCCAGGCAACCGATGGAGTTGGCTCTGCCATGGATGAAAATGTCCGACCCCAGATCGGCGCGCCCGTCCATCTCAGCATGGAAGAGGTCGAGTGCGTTGGGGTAATTTAATTTCATCGACAAGTGATAATGGCTGTTGGGATTCAGTTCCTCGATCCGGTAAATGCCTTCCGGCACCTGCTCGTCTCCTTGCCGCAATTTGGGGCCGGCCACGCCGCTGGCAGCCTTGATGCGATAGTCGCGGATGAAGCGGAATTCGCCGTTGTCCCTGGCCCAGAGCTCCAGTTTCATTTCCTGTTTCAAGGCGACGAAGGTGACTTCCCGAGGGGGGTAGGACACCTTGGCCTGGGCGAAATAGGGATTGAGTTTACGCGTCGCGTATTCGCCGTAAACGTGCAGAACATCCGCCACGGTCCGTTGGCCGGGCAGCCTGGGAACCGGGATGTAATACATTGTCCGGTCGACCTGGGCTTGGGGTTTGACGGCGGCGGGGATGGCCTTGGTAATGGGAGCGGGGGACTGGTGCCCGGAGCACGCGCCGAGCAATCCAGCCAAGGCCAAGCCGGCAATGATTTTGGTTGTTAATTTCATCATGTGCGGACGTTTACCGTCATATCAACCATTGACATCCATCGCGGCTTCCCAGGCCTGCCGCATTGATGGAGATACGGCACCGGCGAGTTCACTGAAACTCGCCGCATCTTCGGTCAATATGCGGGCAGAAATCAGGTCGAGGCCGGCCTTGCGCGCGGCCAGCGTTTTTTGATGACCCTCGGCGATATAAATCAGGCCGTCATGCACAAACACCGAGATCGGCTGGCCGAAATCGAACGCGTTATTCTCGCCGGCTTCAAGCTCCAACTCTTGCGTGGGTAACAACCGCCGAGGGTCCAGCCAAAGCTCAGGAAACGCCCCGCCCCGGTTCCGCTGTTCAAAGCAGTCATAAATCTTGCGGGCGATCGTTTCGGGCGCGGTATAAGAGGTATCGACGATCAGGTCGTAATTGTCGTAGCGCCGAAAATGCACGTCGTACAATTTGTAAAAACGCTGATCCTCGGAACTCTGACGTTTCAGGTTGTTTTGCAGCGTCGCTTCCTGCGACGGATTGTGCTCGTCGCTGCGGCCGGCGTTAAAAACGCGTTCCGCGCCGATCATCGCATCGACCGACAGATACACCTTGAACGCGGCCGGGATGAAATGCCAGGCCAGCCGCGAATCGATGATCAGATCATCCCGGGTTTTGCCGATTTCGATCACATAATTGTCGATCTCGTCATCGACGCTGCGGTCGGTTTCGGAAATCTTGTTCAATTCGAGCGTGGTCAGCCCGCGCCGCTCGGCGATCGCGCGCTGAATCTTGCCGGTGCCGATGATGTCGTAGGCGGTCAGTTTTTGCAGTTCCGCCGCGACCGAGGACTTGCCGCTGCCGATGTCGCCGGACAGGGTGATGATGTGTTTCATGAATTAAAAAATAGCTATTAAAAAGGTTTAACCGCGGCCAGAATCACGATGCCGAACAGGAACAACACCGGCACTTCATTCATCCAGCGGAAATACACATGACTATGGCGGTTGCGGTCATGTTTGAAATCGAGGAGCCACTTGCCGCACAGGCCATGATAGCCGACCAGCAACGCCAGCAAGGTCAATTTCGCATGCAGCCAGCCGCTGCTCCGGTACATATCCCAGGCGTAATCGGCCAGCATCCAGACGCCGAACAGCAAGGTCAGCAGCATGCCCGGCGTCATGATGCCGTAATACAGCTTGCGTTCCATGATCTTGAAGCGCTCGCGGCTGACGCTATCCGAACTCAGCGCATGATAGACGAACAGGCGCGGCAGATAAAACAGCCCGGCGAACCAGGTGACCATGAATATCAAATGAAACGCTTTTAACCAGAGCATCGCTCATCCTTTGTTCAACATTGCGGCAATTCGGCTTTGCCAGGATGGATAATCGAAAACGCCGACCGATTTTTCGGCGATCTTGCCTTCGGGGCTTATCAAAAAAGTCGTCGGGGTAAATTGTACCTCGCCAAACGCCAACGCATGCGCCGAATTCAAATCCAGCGCCACATGATAAGGCAATTGCCTGGCGCGCGTCATTTCGACGACATGATGGGGCGGATCGTAAGCCATCGCAACCGCCACCATTTCGAGACCCTGGGGATGAAACTGCAGATATAAATCGATCAGATGCGGAATTTCAAGCATGCACGTGGGGCAATCGGTCGCCCAAAAGGTCACGATCGCCGGCTTGCCGCGCCACTCCCGCAATGCGACTTGCTTGCCGGTAATCGTGGTAAAGGTGACCTCCGGCGCCGCTCCGGTCATCCGGGGCACGGCCTGCCAGGCGATCCACACGGCTAAGGCGAACACCGGCAGCGCGAATAATAATTTAGCCCTGGACAACCGCTCCCCTTCTTCGCCAGGCCGTCATCACAGACGGCGGGCAATTTTTGTTTAAAACACCGGATTATACCAAATCGGCTCGCTATCGGATCGAACAAAAACACAAGAAATCGAATACAAGACTTTCGATTAGAAAAATAAGGGAGAAATAGAATTAAATCTAATTATTAATGATGCCATGGTAAATGAGCGCCAACTGGAAACGATCGGTAACTTGCAGTTTTTTAAAAATATTGCTCAGGTGATTTTTAACCGTATGCGGGGAAATATTCAGATCGCGCGCAATCACTTTATCGCATTTTCCCTGAGCGACATGGGTGGCAATCTGCTCTTCCCTGGGGGTCAGCGGTGTACCGCTCAATCTTATATCACTGTCGGCATTCTTTCTTGCTTTATCTAGCATCAGCCTGCAGATCAGGTAGCTGATAAATTGTCGCCCTATCCAGAGTTCGCCATGGTTGACGGCTTGAATCGCTTTCATCAGCAACTCATCGTTGATCGATGAATGGCAAAAGCCGCGCACACCGAGTTCCATCAAGGGATATAATTTTGCCGGATCCTGTTCGTCTGTCATCACAACGATCCGTTGTTCAAATCCTTTTTTAAGAATTTTTGCGACCAGGGGATGAGTGACATCGTCGTTAAAGAGCGCCAAATCCACTAATAGCATCGCGCCGAGACTATCCCGCAAAATTAACGCCAATGCTTGGGGATTATCCGCCAGAATAAGCTCGGCAGGTTTTTTGTAACACCGCAAAACCTGATCGTAAAGTCTATTGCCGGTTAAAATAATTACGGGTTTTTCAAAGCCTTCACTATTATTCATTTCGATGCCCTTTAAAAAACTGAAATTCTTAGCCTTTGGCTAAAATGCCGACAGGTTCAACTACATCTAAGCTATGCCGCCAACAAGTACTGAACAGGCTGATTTATCCGCTGGACTTCACCAGTCTTCCCGCCTTGAACACAATCCTTCTTCAGCCGCAAAAAAAGAAACAGGGCTTTAGCATCAAATCTTAATATAGCATTAAATATTTTATTAAGGTGATCATATAAAGAACATCTCACGGCAGCTTAGGACCGGAAATGTCTTATCGTCACATCAACCCCGAACCTAATCCACCCTACCGACTCTCCTAATCTCTTTCACGCCCATACCGGGAAACGGTCAAACCTGTTAAAATAGGAACTTTTTTAGCAAGCCTCACTGCGGCCAACAGCATATGAAGAAAATCCTGATCTCCGACAAATTATCCGAAGCCGGCATTAATTACCTGACCGAGCAATCCGGGCTCCAGGTTCACATCCAGACCGGGCTCGACGAAGACGGCTTGTGCGGGATTATCGGGGATTACGATGCATTGTTGATTCGCAGCGACACCAAGGTCACGCCGAAAGTGTTGCAGGCCGCCAAGCGGCTCAAATTGATCGGCCGCGCCGGCATCGGCGTCGATAACGTCGATATTCCGGCCGCGACCGAAATGGGCGTGATCGTAATGAACACGCCGGATGCGAACGCGACCACGACCGCGGAACTCGCGATCGCGCACATGATGTCGCTGAGCCGCCGCCTGCCGACCGCCGACAGTTCGGTCCGCGCCGGCAAATGGGAGCGCTCCAAGCTGATGGGTGCGGAAGTCGCGCACAAGACTTTGGCGATTCTCGGCTTCGGCACGATCGGCCGCATCGTCGCGCAGCGCGGCCACGGGCTCAAAATGAAAGTGATCGCCTATGACCCGTTCGTCGCACCGGAAATCTTCGCCGGTCTCGGCGTCGAATCGGTCAGCCTCGACGACCTCGTCAGCCGCGCCGATTATCTGACCCTGCACTGCCCGCTGATCGAAAAAACCAAGAACATCATCGGCGCTGAGCAGTTCGGCATGATGAAAAAGAGCGCGCGGATCATCAATTGCGCGCGCGGCGGCCTGATCGACGAAAGCGCGTTGTATGACGCGCTGAAAAACGGCAAGATCGCCGGCGCGGCGCTCGACGTGTTCGAAAACGAACCGCCGGTCGGCTCGCCCTTGCTCGAACTCGACAACATCGTGTTTACGCCGCATTTGGGTGCCTCGACGACCGAAGCGCAAGTCGCGGTCAGCGTCGAAATCGCGCGCCAGGCGGTCACCTTTCTGCAAACCGGCGAGGCGATCAATGCAATCAACCTGCCTCGGCTGTCCGCGGAAGAACTGAAAAAATCATCCGATTACATGAACCTTGCGACCATTCTGGGCAAGGTCGTGGTCGGACTCGCGACCAAGCCGCTCGAAAAACTCGAAGTCGCGCTGTTCGGCCGCGCCGCCGAAGTCGAAGCACGGCCGGTGTCGGTCGCGGCGCTTGTCGGCGTGTTGGGCGGCCAGTTTTCGACGCCGGTAAACCGGGTCAATGCCGAAAACATCGCCAAACGCCAGGGCATCTCGCTGATCGAATCGAAAACGGCCGAAACCGAAGATTATGTATCGCTGATCAAGGTAACCGGACACAGCGCAGACGGCGATATCAGCGCTTCGGGCGTACTGCTCGGCGGCCACCATCCGCGGCTGATCTGCATCAACCATTTCGACATCGAAGTGGTGCCGGAAGGCACATTGCTGATCACCCGCCACGATGACCGTCCAGGCGTGATTTCCGCGATCAGCTCGGTGCTTGGCAACGCGAACATCAACATCACCCGGATGCAGGTTGGTATGGCCGACGGCCAGCAACAGGCGATGGCGGTCATCAGCGTAACCGAACCGGTCAGCGAGGATTTGCTGAAACAATTGCATGACGTACAACCGGTGCATCAGGTCACCCAGATCCGCTTATGAGTTTCGGCATCATCTGCTTCGATTGCGACAGCACCCTGAGCCGAATCGAAGGCATCGACGAACTGGCCGGCCGCGTCGGCCTCGGCGAAGCGATGGCCAAGCTGACCGATGCGGCGATGAACGGCGAAGTGCCGCTCGAGGCGGTTTATGAAAAACGGCTGTCGTTGATCCGTCCGGATGCGGACAGCATCGACTGGCTGGCCGGGCTGTATATTGCTGCTTTGGTCGAAGGCGTCGCGGACGTATTCTCGGCGCTCTCGGCGCACGGCAAGGAAGTGCATATCGTCAGCGGCGGCCTGCGTCAGGCGATCCTGCCGCTCGCGGGCTTCCTGGGCGTGCCGGAAAATCATGTGCATGCCGTCGACATTTATTTCAATGCCGACGGCAGCTACCGGGATTTCGACCAGACCTCGCCTTTAGCCAGAACCGGCGGCAAGGCGCAGATCTGCCGCGACCTGAAACGGCCGGAAAGCCCGCTGTTGATGATCGGCGACGGCAAGACCGACATGGAAGCCAAGCAGGAAGGCGTCAGCGTGATCGGCTTCGGCGGCGTGGCCGCAAGGCCGATCGTCCGCGAACTGGCGGATCATTTTGTCGATGGGCCGAGCTTGGCAGCGGTGTTGACGCATATTTTGTAGTTGGCTTTGCAAAAGCATTACGGAATTTAAATGAGAAAGAAACATAAATCTGGTCGTGCCATTTTAGTTCTAGAAGCACCGTGGGAACTTGATTCTTCAGACTCAAATCGAAGTAGTGTTCTGCCTTTTGTAGAAGGAGTGGCAAAGTTATCTGGCGACACAGAGGTGTACCACGCCAATTTCTACGATAAAAGCAGCTACCAGAAGGCTCTGGATTGTCTATGTAAATCAAAATTCGAAAACACAATTGTCTATGTTGCAGCGCATGGATCCACGGATAAAATCGGAAACTTAAGGTTACTTGATGCACTTATAAAAATTGGCATTAAGTCAAGAGACTACAACATTACCGGGGTAATGTTAGGTTCATGCTTCGTAGGAGAAAACAACACCACAATGGAGGTGTGTATTGAAGATACAAATATAAAGTGGTGCGCTGGCTACACATCCTCATCTTATTGGTTAATCGGTACAATGATCGATTGCGCAATCATTTCAGAGATGTCTCAATTTGATATTAAAGACTTTGATCGACAAACAATAATAAATTCACTGGGTTATGCTATCAGCGGCTTCTCAATCTCTTCCGAAATTGGGACCGATTATGAAAACAATGCAGTAAGGTTGGATAAATCTTTACAGTTCGTCATTCAGCCCTCAGGAAGAGGTCAGCGTGCAAGAACAGTTTCTAATGAAATTTTCGAGCACAGCGGCTCACTACAAATTCAAAAATAATAGTCTGTAGGTCGGATTAGCGCAGCGTAACCCGACGCTTTTTTCTAGTTCCCATGCGTTGCGTGGGAACCCAGTGCGGACGCGCCAGCGTCCCGTTTCGCGACGCTAGCGCGTCTAGGCTGCATTGCCACGCGGCGCGTGGGAACGAGAAAAGTTTGTTTTTAGTTTTGTTAGGATACGCATCGCGTACTTTAGCAAACGTCGAGTCTAGAAGACTCAAAAAGGTACGCAAAGCGTACCCTACGAGTGTTGTTTATTTAAGAGATACGTTTTTAGAGAAAGATAATGGCTGGACACAGTAAATGGGCTAACATCAAGCACCGCAAGGCCGGACAGGACGCCAAACGCGGTAAAATCTTCACCAAGCTGCTGCGCGAAATTACCGTCGCGGTCAAATCCGGCGGCCCCGATGCAGGCACTAACCCGACCTTGCGCACCGCGATCGACAAGGCGCTCGGCTCGAACATGCGCCGCGACACGATCGACAACGCGATCAAAAAAGCCTCCGGCGCGCTGGAAGGCGTGAACTATGAAGAAGTGCGCTACGAAGGCTACGGCCCCGGCGGCACCGCCGTGATGGTCGAATGCCTGACCGACAACCGCAACCGCACGGTCAGCGACGTGCGCCATGCCTTTACCAAGGCGGGCGGCAACCTCGGCACCGACGGCTCGGTCGCCTATCTGTTCACCAAGACCGGCATCATCAGCTATGCGGAAGGCGTCGACGAAGACGCGCTGATGGAAGCGGCGCTGGAAGCCGGCGCGAATGACGTGATCACTAATGACGACGGTTCGATCGACGTGATGACCTCGCCCGAAGAGTATCTGGCCGTCAAAACCGCGCTGATCGCGGCGGGCTTCGAACCCGATAACGCCGAAGTCACGATGCAGGCGTCGACCAACACCGAACTCGACGCCGATGACGCGGAAAAAATGCTGCGCCTGATCGACCGTCTGGAAGATCTCGACGACGTGCAGAACGTGTATTCGAACGCAGACATCAGCGAGGACATCATCGCGCAGTTCGCAGGCTAACCGGCATTGAATCCCATTCATACGGATAGTCAAACCACCCGGATACTCGGCATCGACCCCGGCTCGCGCATCACCGGCTACGGCATCATCGAGCAGGGGCCGAAAGGCTGCCGCTACATTGCCAGCGGCAGCATCCGGGTCAAGGCCGATTATTTTCCGGACCGACTGAAACAGATTTTCGATTCGGTACGCGAAGTCGTCGAGCTTTACCACCCGGAGCAAATGGCGATCGAGCAAGTATTCATGCATAAAAACGCCGATTCGGCGCTGAAGCTCGGCCAGGCGCGCGGCGCAGCGATTTGCGCGGTGCAGACCGCGGGCCTGCCGGTCTTCGAGTACGCGGCCCGGCAAGTCAAGCAGGCGCTGGTCGGCAAGGGCAGCGCGGAAAAAACACAGGTGCAACACATGGTCAAAATTCTGCTCGGCATACAGGGCGAACTGCAAATCGACGCCAGCGACGCGCTGGGGCTGTGCCTGTGCCATTCGCACTACCGGCAGACCGCGCTGCGGATTGAAAGGAGCCTGGCGCGATGATCGGTTTCCTGCGCGGCATTCTGGCCCATAAGGCGCCTCCCCTGTTGCTGCTCGACGTGCATGGGGTCGGTTATGAAATCGAGGCGCCGATGACCACGTTTTACGACCTGCCGGCCGTCGGCACGGAAGTCAAACTGCATACGCACCTGGTCGTACGCGAGGATGCGCAGATTCTGTTCGGCTTTGCGGCCGAGGCCGAACGCGCCCTGTTCAGAAGCCTGATCAAAGTCAGCGGCGTCGGCCCGAAGCTGGCATTGACGCTGCTGTCGGGGCTAACGGCGGAACAATTTCAACGCGCAATCCAGGACAATGATACGCTGGCCTTGGTCCGCCTGCCGGGCGTCGGCAAAAAAACCGCCGAACGCCTGATCATCGAAATGCGCGACCGCCTGCCCGAGTTCGGCGGCGGCGATGCACCGGTCGTCAGTCTAAACCAGTACCCGGTGACGAATACGCCGAAGCAGGAAGCGATCAGCGCGCTCTGCGCGCTGGGCTACAAACCGCAGGATGCGGCCAAAATGGTGCAGAACGTCGCCAGCGAAGACAAACGCTGTGAAGACATCATCCGGCTGGCCCTGCAAGGCGCGGCGCGATGATCGAAAAAGACCGCCTGATCACGCCGCACAGCCGGCTCGATGAAGAGCGTCAGGACCGCGCGATCCGGCCGAAAAGACTGGCCGACTATATCGGCCAGGAAGAATTGCGCACGCAGATGGACATCTTCATCCAGGCCGCCACCGCGCGCCGGGAAGCGCTCGACCATGTGCTGATTTTCGGCCCGCCCGGCCTCGGCAAGACCACGCTAGCGAACATCATCGCGGCCGAAATGTCGGTGAATATCCGCCAGACTTCCGGGCCCGTGCTCGAAAAAGCCGGCGATCTTGCCGCCATGCTGACCAATCTGGAGGCGCATGATGTGTTGTTCATCGATGAAATCCACCGCCTGAGTCCGGCAGTCGAGGAAATCTTGTATCCGGCGATGGAAGACTATCAGCTCGACATCATGATCGGCGAAGGCCCGGCCGCCCGTTCGATCAAGCTGGATTTGCCGCCGTTCACGCTGGTCGGCGCAACGACGCGGGCGGGGCTGTTGACCTCGCCGCTCCGCGACCGCTTCGGCATCGTGCAGCGGCTCGAATTTTATACGAATGCCGAACTGGCGCAGATCATTACCCGTTCGGCCACCATGCTGAACATCCTGATCGAGCCGAAAGGCGCCCAGGAAATCGCCAAGCGCGCGCGCGGCACGCCCAGGATCGCAAACCGCCTGTTGCGCCGGGTGCGCGATTTCGCCGAGGTCAAAGGCGGCGGCATCGTGTCCGAACAGATTTCCATTCAGGCTCTAGACATGTTAAGGGTGGATCATAATGGCTTCGACGCGTTGGACCGGAAATTGCTTCTCACGATGATAGAAAACTTTGCCGGCGGACCGGTCGGCCTCGATACCTTGTCCGCCGCGATCAGCGAGGAGCGCGGCACGATCGAAGACGTGCTGGAGCCGTATCTGCTGCAGCAGGGCTTCATCATGCGTACGCCGAGAGGCCGGGTCGTGACGCCGAATGCCTACCTGCACTTCGGCCTGAAACCGCCCCAGTCGATGGGCGTTTCGCAAGATTTGTTTGAATAGCCTCGATAAATTAGGCTTGAATCCATAAAATTTAACCTTATCATGGTGCAAACCGCTCAACCGATCAAAACATTCACCTGGCCGATCCGGGTGTATTACGAAGACACCGACGCCGGCGGCGTGGTGTTCTACGCGAACTATCTGAAATTTTTCGAACGCGCCCGCACCGAAATGCTGCGCGCGCTGGGCCATGAACAGGACGCCTTGATCGCCGATTACGGCGTGATCTTTGTCGTGCGCTCGGTGCAGGCCGATTATCTGAAGCCGGCCCGCTTCAACGACATGCTGCTTGCCAGCGCCAAGGTCATCGAAGCGAAAAAAGCCAGCCTGGTCTTCGAACAAGAGATCACGCGCGGCGACGATGTTTTATGTAAAGGGATCATCCGCATTGCCTGTCTCGATGCCGGCACGATGACCCCCAAAGCGATTCCTCAACATTTGTTAGAACCACTGAAGCATGAACACTGATTTATCGATTCTCCATCTCATCAAGGAAGCCAGCGTTGTCGTCCAGTTCGTGATGGTGCTCTTGGCCTCGGCCTCGCTCGCCTCCTGGACGTTCATCTTTTCGAAGCGCAAGGATCTTAACCGTGCGATCAAGATTACCGACGAATTCGAGGCCGAGTTTTGGTCCGGCGTCGCGTTGGCGGAACTGTACCGCAAACTGACCGCGAAGGGTTTCGAACCCGAAGGCATCGAAAAAATCTTCCTGGCCGGCTACAAGGAATTCTCCCGTATGCGCCAGGCCGGCAATATCGAGCCGATGGTCCAGGTCGAAAGCGCGCAGCGGGCGATGCGGATCGAACTGTCCCGCGAACTCGATCGGCTCGACGAACACCTGCCCTTCCTGGCCACGGTCGGCTCGACCAGTCCTTATGTCGGCCTGTTCGGTACGGTCTGGGGCATCATGAACTCGTTCCGCTCGCTCGGCAATGTCAAACAGGCAACCCTGGCGCAAGTCGCGCCGGGCATTGCCGAAGCATTGATCGCGACCGCGATCGGCCTGTTCGCCGCGATTCCCGCCGTTATCGCCTATAACCGTTTCTCGACAAATCTGGACCGCCTGATCGGCCGCTACGAATTGTTCGTCGAAGAATTCGTCGTATTACTGCAAAGACAGGCGCACCAAAAATGAGCAGACAACGAAAAAGCCGGCGCAGAAAGCCGATGGGCGAGATCAACGTCGTACCCTATATCGACGTCACCCTGGTATTGCTGATCATTTTCATGATCACGACGCCTTTGTTGCAGACCGGCGTCAAGGTCGATCTTCCGGAAGCCGAATCGGCGGTCGTCGAGCCCAAAAACGATCCGCCGCTGATTCTTTCGATTAAAAAAGAAGCAGACGACAGCTATAAGTATTACATCACCTGCTGCGAAAAAGACCAGGAGCCGATCGAACCCGAAGAAGTCGGCGGCAAGGTGTCGGCGGTATTGGCCGAAAAACCCGATACGCAAGTGCTGATCGAAGCCGACAAAGACGTCGATTACGGCACGGTGGTCACGATGATGGCCGGCCTGAAGAATACCGGCGTGCCGAATGTGGGCTTATTGACCCGACCTGAAGAAAACTGAGCGGGATGGACAGAAAAAAATATTCATGGCCGTTCGTACTGGCCCTGACGCTGCATCTTTCGATCGTGCTGTTGTTCATCCTCAGCACGCTGTTCAAGTCGTCGGATGAGGCGGCGCCTCCTGCCCCCGAAATCATTCAGGCCACGATCGTCGAACAACCGGCCAGCGAGGCAACATCCAAGCCGGCTCCGGAGCCGACGCCGGAACCTCCGGTCGAGCAGGCCAGCGACGTGCAGAAACAGGCAGCCGCAATAGCCCAGGCACAAGCCGCTAAAGCCAAGGCCGCCGCGGAAAAGGCAACGGCAGAAAAAGCCGCCGAGGAAAAAGCGGCCGCGCTGAAAGCCAAACAATCGGCCGAGGAAAAAGCCAAAGCCGAAGCGAAAGAAGCGGCACTGCAAGCCAAAAAACAGGCCGAGGAAAATGCCAAAGCCGCAGCGGAAGAAGCTGAGCTGAAAGCCAAAAAGCAGGCCGTCGAAAAAGCGGAAGCCGCCGCCAAAGCCCAGGCCGATGCCGAAAAAGCGGCCGAAGCCAAGGCGCAAAAACTCGCGGCTGAAAAAGCCGAAGCGGCCGCGAAGGCGAAAAAAATCGCCGCCGAACAGGCGGAAGCCGCCCAGAAGGCAAAGACCGAAGCTCAAAAAACCGCGGCCGAAAAAGCGCAAAAATTGGCCGCCGAAAAAGCCGAAGCCGCCGCCAAGGCTGAAAAAGCCGCCGCCGCGAAAGCCAAGGCGGAAGCCGAGAAACTGGCGGACCTGAAAGCGAAAAGACTCGCGGCAGAAAAAGCCGAGCAAGAGAAAGCCGCGGCGGCGAAGGCCGAGGCCGAAAAGACGACGGCCGAGAAAGCCAAAAAATTAGCCGCTGAAAAAGCCGCCGAAGAAAAAGCCCAAAAACTCGCCGCTGAAAAAGCCGAAAAGGCAAAAGAAGCCGCGGCCGAGAAGGCCGCTGCGGAAAAAGCCAACAAGCTGGCCGCGGAAAAAGCCGCCGCCAAAGCGAAAGCCGAATCCGAAAAAGCCAAAAAACTGGCAGCCGAAAAGGCCAAAGCAGAAGCCGAAAAGGCATCTGCCGCAAAAGCCGAAGCGGAAAGGGCTGCGGCGGAGAAAGCCAAAAAATTAGCGGCCGAAAAAGCCGCCAAGGCTAAAGCGGATGCCGAGGCAAAAGCCGCCAAGGCGGAAGCGGAAAAAGCCGCCGCCGTAAAAGCTAAAGCAGCCGCCGAAGCGAAAGCAAAGGCCGAGGCGGAAAGAGCCGCCGCGGCAAAGGCTAAAGCGGAAGCCGAGGCGAAAGCGAAGGCCGAAGCTGAACGCTTGGCCGCCGATACGAAAGCGAAGGTAGAGGCGCAAAAATTAGCTGCGGCTGAAGCCGCTAAAGCCAGAGCAGCGGCTTCAGTAAACGAGTTAAAAAGATTACAAGACGCCATTAGACTTAAGGTCAACAGAAGCTGGATACGGCCGATGTCGATGAAGCCTGGCTTGAAATGCCGAATCCGGGTCAGGTTGATGTCCGATGGCAGCGTGATCGATGCGGAGGTAATCGCCTCCAGCGGCGATGAAATTTTTGACCGTTCGGCCGAAAATGCGGTCAATAAGGCATCGCCATTGCCGGTGCCTCAGGATAGAATTCTATTTGGTAAAGAGTTCAGGTCGTTTACGTTTACCTTCGATCCGGACCGCGGCGCTTATTGATGGCCTGGAAAATCCTGGCGTGGGTACGCGCTGCGTACCCATGCGAGTGCGATAAAAACAAATAATGCAAATCATGATTTTTAAAATCTGTTTTTTAGAGGTCTGCGCGTGAAGAAAATAAAGAAAATCATCATCATCGGTCTGTTGGGCCTGTTTGCGCCGTTGCTGCGCGCGGAAATGGATATCGAGATCACCGAAGGGATCGAGAGCGCGTTGCCGATCGCGATCGTGCCGTTCGCCCAGCAAGGCGGCGCGGTCAGCATCAGCAACGTCGTAAGCCATGATTTGGGCGGCAGCGGCTATTTCAGACCGATGAACGAACAATCCATGCCGAGCCATCCAACCTCTCCCGAGGCAATCCAGTTCGGCGAATGGAAATCAGTCGGCCAGAACTACATCGTGGTAGGCCAGGCGGTTCCGGCCGGCGGTCAGTACAATGTGCAATTTCAGCTGTTCGACGTGAATAACGGCAGCCAGTTGCTCGGCTACCGGATGGCTTCGAGCGCGCAGGATCTGCGCCGCACCGCGCATCACATCAGCGATCTGATCTTTGAAAAGCTGATCGGCAAAAAAGGCGTGTTCAGCGGCCGCATCGCCTACATCACCAGCAGCGGCCAGGGCCGCTCGGCGTCGCACCGCTTGCAGGTCGCCGATGCGGACGGTTTCAATCCGCAAACGATCGCGACCTCGTCGGAACCCTTGATGTCGCCTTCCTGGTCACCCGACGGCCGCAAAGTGGCCTATGTGTCATTCGAAAGAAAAACCGCCGCGATCTATGTGCAAACGCTGGCGACCGGACAGCGGGCAAAGGTCGCCGAATTCCCCGGCATCAACGGCGCGCCGTCCTGGTCTCCCGACGGCAACAAGCTCGCGCTGACCCTGTCGAAGGACGGCAGCCCCGATATTTATGTGCTGAATCTGGGCAGCAATTCCTTGATCAGAGTCACCAACAGTTCCGCGATCGATACCGAACCGACCTGGTCACCCGACGGCGGCACCATCGTGTTCACCTCGGACCGGGGCGGCAAACCGCAGCTGTACCGGGTGTCGAGCCAGGGCGGCGCGGAAAAACGGATTACTTTCTCCGGCGGCTACAATGCGCGCGCCAGCTTTTCGCCGGACGGCAAGAATATCGCGATGGTGCACGGCAACGGCAATGACTACCGGATCGCGGTGATGGATGTCGCGAGCGGAGCGATCAACGTGCTGACCAGCGGCCCGACCGACGAATCCCCCAGTTTCGCGCCGAACGGCGACATGATCTTGTATGCCTCGCAACGCGGCAGCGGCGGCTTCTTGGCGGCCGTCTCGCTCGACGGCAAGATGCAGCAAAAGCTGGTCTTCGACAGCAACGCGGTGCGCGAGCCGTCCTGGGCGCCCTAAACCCTCGACCGGCCATCCGAAGGCAGGGCTAACATAAACGCCCTGCCCGATTGGCACGAGCCCTTTTTTTTTGTAAAATTATTACCTTATTTTTCGGGACCTTAACGATGAAACTGAACAAAACACTCTTAGCTTTGGCAATAAGCGCCATGTTTTTGACCGCTTGCAGCGATGACGAAGCCGATCAGGCCTTGACCGACGGCTCGCAAATGGGCGCCAGCGGCATCAACGATGCATCGACCGGCGGGCTGAATAACGGCGCAGGTCTCGGCGGTTCGCAATTCGGTGCGGGCGGTTCTGGAAATTATCCCAATAGCCGCTTGGGACCCGAATTTTCCGATCCGAACAACCCACTGTCCAAATCAACGATCTATTTCATGCTGGACAGCAGCCAGATTCAACCGGATTTTGAACCGGTGATCGCCGCACACGCCCGTTATCTGGCCAGCCATCCCGGCCAACGGCTTGCCCTGGAAGGCCATGCCGACGAACGCGGCTCGCGCGAATACAACATCGCTTTGGGTGAAAACCGCTCCAAATCGGTCGCGAACCTGATGCGGGCGCAAGGCGCCTCCGACAGCCAATTCGACCTGGTCAGCTATGGCGAAGAGAAACCGGCCGCCTTCGGCAGCGACGAGTCTGCGTGGGAACTTAACCGCCGCGTCGAACTGGTTTACAAATAAATGAGCATACGTCCCTTGCTGCTGTCGGCACTGGTCGGCAGCCTCTCTGTAAACGCCTGGGCGTTGGCTCCCGTGGTCAACGACCCCAGCAATCCGGCAGGGGTTCCGGTCCCGCAGGCGGCTGCATCCAGCAAGACCCTGTACGAGCTGATGAGCCGCATCGACCAACTGCAAAGCGAAGTGCGCGAACTGACCGGCAAGGTCGAGGAACAGGCCTATCAAAACTCCGAACTGAAAAAACGCCTGAGCACGATGTATTCGGATTTTGACGAACGCGTGCAAAATCTCGAAAACAAGTCCTCGGGCGGCAGTCCGGAGGCGGCGGCCCCAGCCGGTGAAAGCGCCGGCGATGCCGCGCCGCCTGCCGATTTGGACAATCCGCAGCCTTCAAGCGAAGCACAACCGGCTGAGTCAAATGAGCGCGCCACGGAAGCGCCTGCCGATGCCGATCAGGCGCCGGCCGCCGTTCCGCCGCCACCGAGCGAACCCGCCGCGGTATCGGAAGATCACGACTACAAACAGGCCTACGACGACCTCAGAAACGGCCGCACGGCGCAGTCGATCGAGGAGTTCAAGGCCTATTTGAGCCGCAACCCTTCCGGTCCTCTGGCCGGCAATGCGCAATACTGGCTCGGCGAAGCGTACCGCGTCAATCAGGATTTCAGCGCATCCCGCGCGGCCTTCAGCAAGGTGCTGGACAGTTATGCCGGTAGCCAGAAGGTGCCTGATGCGTTGCTGAAGCTCGGTTATCTCGAAATCGACCTGAACAACAAGGCCAAAGCCCGCGAGTATCTGACTCGGGTTACGAACGATTATCCGAATACGAACGCAGCGCGTTTGGCGGCCAAAAAACTGCAATCGATCCAAGGCCAGTGAGTTCTCTCCGCATTTCCGAAATTTTCTTTTCACTGCAAGGCGAATCGAACACGGTCGGCTTGCCGACCGTCTTTATTCGCCTGACCGGCTGTCCGCTGCGCTGCGTTTATTGCGATACCGAATACGCCTTCACCGGCGGCAGAAAAATCACGATCGACGAGATTCTCGCCGAGGTCGACACCTACGGTACGCCGTATGTGACCGTCACCGGTGGCGAGCCCATGGCTCAGCCGGGCTGCCTGGACTTGATGACCCGCCTGCTCGACAAAGGCTACAGCGTATCGCTCGAAACCAGCGGCGCGCTCGACATTTCGAAGGTCGATCCGCGCGTGATCAAGGTGATGGACCTGAAAACGCCAAGTTCCGGCGAAATGGGCAGGAATCTTTATCAAAACATCGGCTTCCTCGATCACAAGGATCAGATCAAATTCGTGATCGGCAGTGAGGAAGATTACGCCTGGTCGAAGGCTGCGCTGAAAGAATACGGCCTGCCGGAACGCTGCCAGATTTTGTTTTCGCCGGTAATGGGCCAACAAGATCCGACCGACCTGGCCGATAAAATCCTCGCCGACCGGCTGCCGGTCCGCTTTCAGATTCAACTTCACAAACTGCTGTGGGCCGACGCCCGCGGCAAATAATCACATGCAAAAAAAAGCGATTATCCTGCTCTCGGGCGGGCTCGATTCGGTTACCGTGTTGGCGCTGGCTCAAAGCCAGGGCTACCTTTGTCATGCCCTCAGTTTCGATTACGGGCAGCGGCATAACGCGGAACTGAACACCGCGCGGCGCATCGCCGAACGCTATCGCGTCGCCGACCATAAGATCATTCCGCTGGGACTCGGCGCAATCGGCGGCTCGGCATTGACCGACGACCACATTCCGGTACCGATGACGCCGCAAGACGGCATTCCGATCACCTATGTGCCGGCGCGCAACACGATCTTTCTGGCATTTTCCCTGGGTTGGGCGGAAGTGCTGAATGCCCGCGACATTTTCATCGGCGTGAATGCGGTCGATTATTCCGGCTACCCGGATTGCCGACCCGAGTTCATCGAAGCCTTTCAAAAACTGGCCGATCTTGCGACCAAGGCCGGCGTCGAAGGCGGCCACTTTACGATCCACACGCCGCTGATTGCGTTGAGCAAGGCCGAAATCATCAAAACCGGCCTAGCCTTGGGCGTCGATTACAGCCAAACCGTGTCCTGTTACGCCGCCGACCCGGACGGCCGCGCCTGCGGCCTGTGCGACGCCTGCCGGCTGCGCAAAAACGGTTTTGCGGCCGCAGGCATCGCGGACCCTACGCGCTACCGCTAGCCTCCCTCGCGCACCGTACAAACCTAATCCTAGTGCGCCGCGCCACTGCCGTCAATCACTTCCTCGTTGGCTGAGCGGAGCCGAAGCCAACACATCGCTTCGACTTCGCTCAGCGAACGGCCTAGCACACCGCGTGGGAATGCAAATCTCATGAACCCGCTCGCCTAGCACTTGTCATAAGACCAGGTGCCCCTCGACAGCTTCAGTCCAAACAGAGTCAGGACCTCCCCATGAAAGTCATCACGGTTCGAGACATGCAAAAGCTGATCGCCACGATCGGCATCGAAGCCTTTTTTGGCCGGCTGATTACCTCGCTCGAACACGACTTTTCCCGCTGGCCCGATTTTCGCTTATCTCCCCGCCATGCCACGTATTATGCCCATGGCGTGATCGAACTGATGCCCTGCGCCGACGACCGCTACTATGCGTTCAAATATGTGACCGGCTATCCCGACAACCCGTCCAAAGGCAAACTCAGTGTCGTCGCGACCGGCCAGCTCAGCGATGCCCTAACCGGCTATCCCCTGCTGCTTGCCGAAATGACCTTGCTGACCGCATTCAGAACCGCCGCAACCTGCGCATTGGCGGCAAAATACCTGGCCCGTAAAAACTCCGAAACGCTCGCGATCATCGGCACCGGCGCGCAGGCGGAATTTCAGGTTCTGGGCTTCAAGCGCCTGTTCCCGCTCAAAGAAATCCGCTTTTATGACAAAGACCCGCTGGCGATGATCAAATTCGCGCATAATCTGAAGACCTGCAATTTTGCGCTGACGCCTTGCGACACGATTCAGGAAGCGGTCCGGCAAGCCGATATCGTGATTACCGCGACCGCCGCCTACGGCAGGCATCGATTATTCGATTTGCAGGACATCGCGCCCGGAACCCATATCAACGCGATCGGCTGCGATTGCCCCGGCAAAACCGAACTGCCTCCGGAACTGCTCGATGCCGCGAAGATCGTGGTCGAATATCTGCCGCAATCGCTGATCGAAGGCGAAGTGCAGCAATGCGGCGAGGGCCGCATCCATGCCGAGTTGTGGGAACTCACGACCGGCAGCAAACCGGGCCGGGAAAGCAGCGACGAGATCACCCTATTCGATGCGGTCGGCTTTGCGCTGGAAGATTATTCGGCGCTCCGCCTGCTTTATCAGCTGGCTCTGGAGCATGCCTTGGGGCAGGAACTGGACCTGCTGCCGGAGCCTGTCGACCCGAAGGATTTGTTCGGGCTGTTAACCTAAAATCAGGAGTGCAATAGATGAAAAGAATCAGCTTTCGTGTTGAGCGAGAACTCATACATCAGGAAATCTGCGATGCCTCAGCGGCGATTGCTCTTGATGAGCAGCATTTTGTTGTGGCGAATGACGAAGACAATATCCTAAAAGTCTATCGCTCCGACATATCGGGAGGGCCCGTTTCTGGGCTTTCCGGGAAGGATATTAACGACTACTTTGACAATAACCCTAAAGATAAAGAAGTCGATATCGAAGGCGCGGTTCAACTTGGCGAAACCCTCTACTGGATTAGCTCTCATGGAAGAAATAAAGACGGTGAATCCAAGCCGGAACGGCATCAATTTTTTGCCAATAAACTATTGGCAGACGATGGCGAGAAGCGCTTCAAACAATTTGGGCATTCCTATACTCAACTATTTGAGGACATGCTGAAGGATGAGCGGTTAAAGCCTTATCAACTTGAAGCCGCGGAAAAACTGCCACCTAAAGCCAAAGGCGGGTTAAACATCGAAGGGCTGGCCGTAACGCCCAATCAAGAGCTACTCATTGGTTTTCGCAATCCCATTCCTGGCGGCAAAGCCATTGTTTTGCCTCTAAAAAATCCGAAAGAATTGATCGAGAAAAAACGTGCCCATGCGATTTTTGGCGAGCCCATCGAACTGGATTTGAATGGCCAGGGAATCCGAAGCATTGAATATTGGGCAAGTAAAAATCGCTTTATCATCATTGCCGGCGCTTATGACGGCAGCGATCAATTTGCTCTCTACCAATGGTCTGGGCTAAAAAACGAAAATCCCGAACGCATTGAAGTCACGGGTTTGCCCGCTCATTTTCGCCCGGAAAGCGTTTTATTTTATCCGCATCGGGATAATCAATTGCACCTTCTCAGCGATGATGGTTCGATCGAGAGAATCGATCGAACGCCTTGCAAGGACATTAACGATAAGGATCATCCCCAGAAATATTTTAGAAGCGTCTGGATTCTCACTGATGATGCATAATAGTCTTCGCTGCTCTACCAGGTTCTAAATTCACCCGTATCCAAATGCACAAAATTATCCCGAGGATAATAACCCACGCCGCCTTGCGCCAAAGTCAGCGCCGCGTTTCTAATCGTTTTGGAGGATACGCCTTCGAGCCTGATGTCAATCGCTCGGCCTTGCATGTGAAAACTATGATCGGCAACCCCATGGCTATGTTTGCGTAACTGGGCATTGGTGAGCGGAGAACGATAACCGGATATGATATGAAATGGTTTATTCACACCCAGGGTTTGCTTCAGAACAAACAACTGATCCAATAATGCGGTATCAATGGGATGAATATCATCAGTACGGAAGTCGCGGAGCAGATAATTGATTTCGTGCAGTGCTTCTGTAATATAACGGCCGCGTTCAAAATAGGTTAATTTTAATTTATCGCCGGTATGCGTATGTTCGAAGGCGAGCGTTTTGTGTTCAGCCGCATGCAGATAGTAAGGTTCCGGGGTATTCTGCATAAAACGCGACTGCACATGCCGCTCAAGGGCGCGGATAGGTTTTGCATGTGAATGCCCATGACTGTGGCCGTGCTTGTGCCGATGCGGATGGATCACATGCCGAACCGCCGCCGTTGCAACCTCGGATCCGCTCAATGCCAGCAAAGATCCACAAGCCAGCTTCTTCAGAAACTTACGTCTTGAAGCAATAGCACCATCTTCGTCAATATTCGTGTTTTCTAGGGGTTGCTTGGTCATATTTTGGGGTCAGGTAACACTTTGTTTAATTGTCCGCTTAAACAATTAATTAAATCTTAATTATACACTTAATTTGATCGACTGCTTTTGCACCGATTGAAAATGGCTTTTCAACACTCGATCAAATTCACAGCAAGCCCCCCGCGCGAGGTTTCCTTGTATTTTGTTTTCATATCCGCACCGGTTTCACGCATCGTCTTGATCACCTTGTCCAGCGACACAAAATGCGTACCGTCGCCGCGCAAAGCAATCCGCGCAGCGTTGATTGCTTTGACCGCGCCCATCGCATTGCGTTCAATGCAGGGCACCTGCACCAAACCGCCGACTGGATCGCAAGTCAGGCCCAGATTATGCTCCATACCGATTTCGGCCGCGTTTTCGACCTGCTCCGGCGTGCCCCCCAGCACTTCCGCCAAGGCGCCGGCCGCCATCGAGCAGGCGACGCCGACCTCGCCCTGACAGCCGACTTCGGCCCCGGACAGCGACGCATTCTCCTTGTATAAAATCGCGATCGCGGCCGCGGTCAGCAAAAAGCGGACCACGCCGTCTTCATTCGCGCCTTCGCAAAACCGCCAGTAATAATGCAGCACCGCCGGAATGATGCCTGCCGCGCCGTTGGTCGGCGCGGTCACGACGCGTCCGCCGGCGGCGTTTTCCTCGCTGACCGCCAGCGCGAACAGGTTCACCCAGTCCAGCGTTCCGACCGGCACGCCCGGCGTCTGCCGGGGTATCTCGCCGATCAATTGCCGATACAGGTTAGCGGCCCGACGCTTCACCTTCATGCCGCCCGGCAAGACGCCCTCTTCGCGCATGCCGCGTTCGACGCAGGTCTGCATTACCCGCCAGATGTTCAGCAGGTTTTGACGAATTTGCTCTTCGCTGAGCCAGGCGGTTTCATTGCTCATCATCAACGCGCTGATCGGCTTGTCATGCGCCGCGCACAGCTTCAGCAATTCGGCGCCGGTTGTGAACGGATATGGCAGACGCGTGTCGTCATGACTCAGCTTGTCGGCCGCCGCGGCCGCGCCGGTCACCACGAAGCCGCCGCCGACCGAGTAATAATCGGTTTGCAGCAGTTCGGATCCGGTTGCGTCGAACACGGTAAAGCGCATGCCGTTCGAATGATAAGGCAGGACCTTGCGCTGAAACAGCAGATCGGCCTTCTCATCGAAACGCAGCGGATAGCGCCGCAACAACTGAATGGCTCCGGCTTCCCTGATCGCCGCCAGCCGCTGCGGAATGAGCGCGGTATCGATCACATCCGGCGCCTCGCCTTCAAGCCCGAGCAGCACCGCCTTGTCGGTGCCGTGCCCCTTGCCGGTCGCGCCGAGGGAGCCGAACAGCTCGACCTGGAGCCGATCCACCTTGCCGATGATGCCCTGCTGCTCCAGCTTGCCCGCGAACAGCATCGCCGCCCGCATCGGTCCAACCGTATGCGAACTGGAAGGGCCGATGCCGATCTTAAAAATATCGAAGACGCTGATAGCCATGATTGCCCCCAGGATGAGGTAAAGGGAAAGGGATTCGATAAACGGGAGTATGAATCTCTACAGAGTTTTCAGCAATGATTATGCCACTTTGAGCGGGACGGGGTTTGAAACCCCGTCCCAAATTTTATTGGTGCCATTATTTTTGAACACTACGGAAACCCTGCGGACGGGGCAGCATGCCCCGTCCGGCCCGTCGTAGGCTGAGCGGAGCCGAAACCCGCCGTTAGCTTCGGCTCCGCTCAGCTAACGGCAAGAAAGAAGGGAAAAGCCTTCCGCCATCCAATCACGGACTCGGCAACGCCTTGCGGTCGGACAATACCGCGACAAAACTGCTGGCTTCGGCGATCGTTTTTTCCATCGCCTGGATCAATTGCGCGATGTCGATGCCGATTTCGATGAATTCATGCTGCAGGGCGGCGATCGCCTGCGCGTTCAGATTATGCTTCAGATACAGCACCTGGTCCTTGAAGGCGGACAGCACCGGCTGGATCTTCGCTTCGGCCATGCGCAGCGCCTTGATCAGGCGGGCGTAATTTTGCCGGGCCAGCTTGAGCTGCTGCTTGCTGTGATTTTTCAGGGCGCGGTTGCTGTATTCGTCCAATTCCTTTTCCCATTCGGCAAACAGCGCCTCGCTGACTTCCTCGATCGCCCGAATCCGCGCGCTGACCGCTTCGGACTTCGACTTGCAGAACTGGTATTTGCGGTTCAATTGGTGATAACGGTGTTCGAGCGCCGCATCGTTCACATTGACCAGCATCTTGAAACGCTGCAAGGCATCCTCGAATTCGTTGCGCGTTTCCTGCAGATTCACGCAGGCCTGTTCGACCTGATGCACCACGATCGCGCGTTTGTGATCGCCGCCGATCGTTTCCCTGGCGTTGTAATAGACCGATTTGATTTGTTTGACAAATAAGCGCCGGATAAACGTCAAGGCATAAGCCACCAGATCGCCTTCCGCGGGTTTGTTTGGTTCAGCCATTCAATGTGTGTTGATTGATGATGGTAATTTTAAAAAGCGCGTCCGCCGCGTAATCCCAAAACGCCTTGTCGACAATCTGCCGCGCGGCCAGCTCCTCTAGGCTTTCGCTCCCTTCGATCGGGGCCGATTTTACCAGGATTAATTCCTCCGCCGAAATCTGCTCGGCGAGCCAGGTCGCGAGACTGTCCGAGGTGATGTCCCAGCTGGCCGGAATCCCGGCCTGATCGAGTTCATCCGGATCCGGCGACCAAATCCGGGTTGCCGGATGGTCTTGCAGATCGGCGATACGCGGGATGATAGTCCAATTTGGTTTCAAGCCGTTAAACAGCAGCGCCATCTGCTGCATCGCCAGGAGCGCCATCCGGTGCGCGGTCACGTCGTCAAACTGCCACTGCTGCTGCGCAAACCGGACCTGATCCGCAAACAGGCCGCCGCCCGGCACCACCACGACCGCCCTGCCCCCGAATTTCCGCTCTATCGCATCGAGACAATCGGCCAAGGTGCCGGTCGCCGCGAGACTGCCGCCGAGTTTGATGACGATCATCGTGTATCCGAAAACTGCCTGAGCAGGTCGAGCAAGGCCGCGGCCTTGTCAAAACATTCCTGATATTCCTCTTCGGCGACCGAATCGTTCACGATGCCGCCGCCGGCCCAGAAGCGGATCTCGCCGTCCGAATGCACCAGCGTCCGTATCGCGATATTGCTGTCCATGTTGCCGTCGAAACCGATATAGCCGATCGATCCGCAATAGACGCCGCGCCGGCAGGGTTCGAGTTCCTCGATGATTTCCATCGCGCGGATTTTCGGCGCGCCGGTGATCGAGCCGCCCGGAAAACAATGTTTCAGCAGATCGAGCGCATGCTTGCCGTCCGCCAAAAGACCGGTCACCGTGCTGACCAGATGGTGCACGGTCGCATAGCTCTCGACAGCGAAAATCTTCGGCACCCTGACCGATCCCTGCTTGCAGGTCTTGCCGATGTCGTTGCGCAACAGATCGACGATCATCAGGTTTTCGGCGCGGTCCTTCGGGCTGTTCTTTAGAATCTCCATTTGCAGAAGATCCTCGTTCTCGTCGGCCTTGCGCGGCCGCGTGCCTTTGATGGGTTTGGTGGTTACCTTGCCGTTTATCAAACGTAAAAAACATTCGGGCGAAGAACTCAGCACCTGCACATCGGGCAGATTCAGATAGGCGCTGAACGGTGCGGCATTCAATTCGCGCAATTTACGATAAGCGGTCCACGGATCGCCCGCACATAAAGCCGAAAACCGCTGCGAAAGATTGATTTGATAACAATCGCCTTCGGCCAGGTAATGTTTGATTCGATCGAAAGCCCGGAAATAACCGGTCTTGTCCATGTTGGTCTTGATCGCGCCGAGCACTCGGAACGGGGCTGCCGAGCGCTCATCCGGCAAGCGGCTGAACTGATCGATCAGGCTCTGCCAGTATTCCGGATCGCGCGCGATGCCGGCCAGATAACTTTTTTGCTCGCGATGATCGACGACGACGGCCCATTCATAAATGCCGACCGCCATTTCCGGAATCCGCTCCAGATCGGCGGCGGTGCTGTCGAGGCGTTCGACCCGTCTCGACAGATCGTAGGCGAAATAGCCGATTGCTCCGCCTTTAAACGGTAATTCATTCTTCGTCTGCCGGATTTTGCCCAGCTCATGCTTGACCAAATCGAAAGGGTCGTCTGCCGACGGCATGGTGTGGCCGTTGCGGGTAATTTCGGTGATTCCTCCGCGTGTGACCAAGGTGCACACCGGATCGGCCACGAGAATATCGTAACGGTCCAAAGTGCAAGCCGGATAGCCGCTGTCCAAAAAAACCGCCCAGGGCTTTCCTGCGATCGACGAAAACAACGCGGCGCTATCCGCGAAATACGGCAAGGAAACCTTGCGCAAATTAGCTTGAGGCATTGAGGCGACTGGCTCGGTTAAGGCTAAAAACGGACTTAGCCGGTATCGGCCGCATTATGCGGCATAACGCCGGGTTTAATGAATATTTGTAATCTGAAGGCATCGATAGTTCAGTGCTTCCTGCAACGCAACCGCAAGTTTTGGAATCAGGAGTGGCGGCAATGAGGCTTGAATTGACGGAAAAGCGCAAGCTGTGTGGATGAAAGCGGATAATCGCGTGTCGTGAATGGCGGCTATTGTAACATTGTTTGGCACAATGCTCGACGCCAGTTCGCGCATTCAGCACGCCTTCCCCTTGCCCCGCTCGGCTTCGCATTGATGTCGGGTTAGCGATTTTTCGAGCGCTGCAAGATGCGGCGCTATCGATGGACCGACCGACAATTGCGGCTTGGACGCTTCCAGTTGCTCCTGCTGCTCGCGTTTGGCAATCGAAACCGCGGCGTCCTTGAATGCCGAGATCAACGAAAACCGATTCTGCAACTGTTCCTTGAATACCGCTTCGCCGAAATAGGTGAAATCCGATTCGGAGCCGCAGCCGAACGAAGTGCGGTCGGCAGCCGCGGCGGTCGCGACCAGCGTGTTCGGCCCTTTCAGCGCATCGACAAAGCCGCCGGAATAACAGGCCGACACCACGATCACGCGCCATTTGATGCCGGCCTTATCGAGCATCGCCTTCAGCCGTTCGGGCGTCAGGTCGTTCAACGGCAGCGGCCAAAACTCGACCGCCAGCTTATGATCGCTGCTGCCGTGACTGGTCAGATACAAGAACAGCACGTCTTCATCGCGGTTCATGACCTTGCCGACGCGTTTCAAGGTCGTCTCAAGATTGGTCGCGGTCGCCAGCGGCGTGTCCTCAAGCGTATCGAGATGATTGACCAGACTCACCGAATGCCCTGCCGTGCCGAAACGCTCGTCGAAAAGGCGTTTGATATAGTCCGCTTCGACCGCAAACACATCTTCGGTCGCAAACCCCGCAAAACCGACATAAAACAGATCGACGTGTTTTTTGCGCTCGGGACGCAGACGGTTCAGGGTGTCGTCGAGCAGGACCGGCTGCCGGTACAGCAGCGCTTCGGCATCCAGCGCCTTGTACCTTGCATCAGGTTCGCCGTCTTGTGCTTCCTGTTGTTCGGGGGAATACCAAAAATCGCGGTAATCGGCAAACCACCATTCGCCGGGGCCGGTTGACAGCAGCACCAGCGCGGCGCTGATCGCGGCCGCAGGCAGCCGGCCGCAAACCAGAAACAACGCGCGGCCAAACAGAATCACAGCATAAACGCCAGTCAGGCACTCGAACCACAGCCCAAGATCCGGCCATTCGGCAAACTCATACTGATTGATATAGCGCACCACCGTTTGCAGCAGGATCAACTCCGGCGCCAGGCTGTAAATCACGATGCCGATCTGCAATGCCACATGTTCGCGCCGGATGATCTTCGCGTCCAGCCAAATAGCAATCAAAAAACACGCCAGATCGAAGGTATAGACCGGCAACGCGTAAATCTGAAATTCCGGCCTCGGCAGATTCAGCAGGTAGCCTGAGCCGATTTCCAAGAGCAGACCGACAACCAGAAGCAGCAGCCACTGATCGCGGTTAAAAATGAAGCATTCAAGCTGGCATTTGCCGAAACACGCCAGGCGCAAGCCATTTAGAAGATTCGTCGATAAGCTCTTAAGTTGATCCATGGAAACGATGTGTAAAAAGGCGACTGATGGGCACCATCCGAGATGAAATAAACAAGCCCAATAGGCCGGCTGATTATAGCCGTATTTCTCCTCGGACTTTAAGAATGGGCATGCCATGATGCAGGAGATTAATGCAAGAGAGAACTCTCCACCGCAAAAAGTTGCGTTTGCCGGGGATTTCGTTACACTCACGGTATTTATCACTTTTTGAACGTACAACCATGCGCGACGCCAATCCCAGGACCGTTTATTTAAAAGACTACACCGTACCGGACTACCTGATTCAGAATGTCGACCTGAATTTCACGCTGGACGAGCGCAACACGCGCGTCGTCTCCCGGCTGACGCTGTGCCGGAATCCGGCCAGCCGCTCCAGCGATACCTCATTGACCCTGGCCGGCGAAAATCTGCAACTGATTCGGGTTGTGTTGAACGAAGACAACGAGTTGAGCGACAAAGACTATCTGCAAACGCCGGACTCATTGATCATTCAAGACGTGCCGCAGCAGCGCAGTTTCGTGCTGACGATCGAAAACGTGATCGATCCCGAGGCCAATACCGCGCTCGAAGGCCTGTATCTGTCGAACGGCATGCTGTGCACGCAATGCGAGGCCGAAGGTTTTAGGAAAATCACTTATTTCCTGGACAGGCCCGATGTGATGGCCGTATTCACGACCACGATCACCGCCGACAAGGACCGTTTCCCGGTGCTGCTGTCGAACGGCAACAAGGTCGGCCACGGCGACTTGCCGGACAACCGGCATTGGGTGACCTGGAAGGATCCGTTCAAGAAACCCTGCTATTTGTTCGCGCTGGTCGCGGGCCAGCTCGACTGCATCGAAGACCGTTTCACGACCATTTCGGGCCGCGACATCACGCTGCAAATCTTCGTCGAGAAACACGACCTGGATAAATGCGGCCATGCGATGCAGTCGCTCAAAAACGCGATGGCGTGGGACGAAGCCGTCTACGGCCGCGAATACGATCTGGACCTCTACATGATCGTCGCGGTCAGCCATTTCAACATGGGCGCGATGGAAAACAAGGGGCTGAACGTGTTCAATACCAAGTTCGTGCTGGCGCGGCCCGATACCGCGACCGATGCCGACTACGAACACATCGAGGGCGTGATCGGCCATGAGTATTTCCACAACTGGACCGGCAACCGGATCACCTGCCGCGACTGGTTTCAGCTCAGCCTGAAGGAAGGCTTTACGGTATTCCGCGACCAGGAATTCACCGGCGATCGCACCTCCAAAGCGGTCAAGCGCATCGAAGACGTGAACATGCTGCGCACCCGCCAGTTCGCCGAGGACGCAGGCCCTCTGGCGCATCCGATCCGGCCCGATGCCTATATCGAAATCAACAATTTTTATACGCTGACCGTGTATGAAAAAGGCGCCGAAATCGTGCGCATGCTGCACACGCTGCTCGGCGCGGAAGGCTTCCGGAAAGGCAGCGATCTGTATTTCGAACGCCATGACGGCCAGGCGGTCACCTGCGACGATTTCGTCAGCGCGATGGAAGCCGCGTGCGGCGCCGATTTGAGCCAGTTCCGCCGCTGGTATGCGCAGGCCGGCACGCCGGTTATCAACGTTGCGCAGCACTATGACGCCGCGCAAAAAACGCTGTCTCTGACCTTCTCGCAATACTGCCCGCCGACGCCGGGGCAACCGGCCAAGGAGCCTCTCTTGATTCCGGTCACGACCGGCCTGATCAACAAGGACGGCTCGCCGGCTCTTTGCCGTTTGCAAGACGGCGAAGCGGCCGAACAGGTCGTGCTGCAATTGACGCAGCCAGAACAGACCTTCGTCTTGACGGACCTCAATGAAGAACCCGTCGTTTCTGTACTCCGCGGCTTTTCCGCGCCGGTCAAACTGGCGATGAATCGGCCGCTCGATGAACTGGCGTTCCTGCTCAGCCATGACCCGGATACCTTCAACCGCTGGGACGCCGGCCAGCAACTGGCCGTGCAGGTGATCTCGGGGCTGATCGTCGATTATCAGGACGGCGCAGAACTGGCCGTCAACCCGCTGCTGATCGACGCCTATAAAAAGGTGCTGGAGCACCCGTGGGAGGACTTGTCCTATTTTTCATTGTTGATGACGCTGCCGTCGGAACTCTATCTGACCGAGCAAATGCGTGTGGTCGATGTCGAGGCGATTCATTTTGCGCGCGAAGCGGTCGCGAAAGCGCTCGCGGAACAGCTGCGCGAATCGCTCGAAGCGCTCTATCTGCAACATCACCGCGATGAATCCGGCCAATTCGATGCCGGCGCGATCGGCCGTCGCCGCATCAAAAACACCTGCCTGGCTTACCTCGCAAGGCTCGATGCGGACTGGGTGCAGCATTGGTCGTTGCAGCAATTCAACAACGCGAAGAACATGACCGACCAACTGTCCGCGCTGACCGTGATCGTGGACCATCCGCATCCGGCCAGCCAGCAATGCCTGGACAGCTTTTACGAGCAATGGCGGCACGAGGCGCTGGTCATCGACAAATGGTTCACGACCCAGGCGACCAGTCCGCTGCCGGGCACTTACGCCAAGGTGCTCGACCTGCTCGACCATCCGGCCTTCGACATCAAGAATCCGAACCGGGTCAGATCCTTGATCGGCGCCTTCTCGCAATCGAATCCGCTGCACTTCCATGCCGCCAGCGGCCAGGGTTATCAATTCCTCGCCGACCGAATTATTGAACTGAACAGCCTGAACCCGCAGGTCGCCTCGCGCATGGTCGGTGCGCTGACCTCCTGGCGGCGTTATGACGAGAAGCGGCAGGGATTGATGAAAGCGCAACTGGAACGGATCATTTCGACCCCGGCGATTTCGAAGGATGTGTATGAAGTGGCGGTGAAGAGTTTGGCTTGATCAGATCAGCCGTGCAGTCCGGGCATATAAAACATGCCCGGACTTTTGTTTACGCGTCTGCCGCGGCAACGGCCGGAGCCGATTCTTCGCGAACCCAATAAGAGAATTCCGGAGCGGTAATGGCCTCTTCTGCCGGATCTTCATCCCAAAGAAACAAGTTAGGCTGCCGGATGCCGTCCAGAACGCGGATATCGTAAATTTCATCGACGCCGTCGGTAAATTCGAAGATGCCGACACACTCCCGGCGAACCAAATCGACGATCGCGATACCGCACACTAATTGGCCGACCCGCTCCTCGACCGGCATGCCGCCGAATGTTTTCTTCTCACGAATCTTGCACAAGCCGACGATCGCAATCGTCAAAAAACGCCAATCCCCTCAAATAAGCGGGCAGCTTGCAAACGGTCTCCGCCTGCCCCCGTAATTTCAGCATCAGCAGTTCCCCCTACCCCGAATTCAACAGCCAAAGCCGATTTTTGTGCCAACGCGGCTCGAAACCGTGAGCGCCGCTGGCCGTCGCCAGGCAGGAAAAACGGGTATTCACAAACCAGATTTCATCCTTGACGAAAGCCAGATCGTGCGCAAACAGGTTGCCGGTAAAATAACTGACGCGCGGCAAAAACAGCGCATCATAGTAACCGGGTTTGTTCGGATTGCAATCCGGCGCCAGCAAGGGATCGTTCCGAAACAAACGGATTTCATCCCGCGTCGCCAGTGCCAGACTGCCGTTCTCCGACACATCCAGGCCCATGGCCTTGCTGAAATTTTTGGCATGCAACGATACCGTGTTGCCGTTCCAGCCGAGAAACAGCAGTTTTCCGGCCTGATAGGTCGTCACCGCCAGACTGACCGGATGATCGCGCATCCATTCGAAAAAACCGGGCTGCATGTCGCATGCGGATCATACGGTTGGGATCTTTTTGTTCAGTCATTATTGGCTCTCTTTTGCTGATCTCCTACATTTTTCTTTTTACCCGGAACGAATCTGGCCGTTGCCGATAAACTCCCATCATCGTAATCGCCTTGCGTCCAGAGCACGGTAAAACTGCCGTCATCCAACATCGCAACCGACGGCGCTGATTATCCTTGATGAGCTTAACCGGTTTAGCGATTTTCTTGATTCGGATCTTTTTGGCCAGTCATCCCTGGAATTCCATTGCCATGAAAATAAGCAGAATCTGAGCATATCGTTATCTATGCTAGACAAGGGCGTTCCACCGCGCCCTCTCTCGATAATCTGCAAAGCGTTTATGGATTATTTTTTCTTGGCGGGAAAAAACCTCGCCGAGGCTTTCCGCTCAAAGGCAGAGCCGGTATCGTTGACGGCCGCCCAACCCACTTCGAAACTACCGCCATCGAGGAGTGCTACCGAAGAGTCTGTGTTGTATGGCAACTTTTTGGATTTTGTGACAACGATCTTAGCGCCTTCGAGCCTATGTTTTAACCGATTGTATTTTCTCGCAAAAATGTTGTGTCCAATCAAAACCTCAGCACAATACATTTCTTCACGTTCGTCGAAGCACTTCTTGTTAGCCAGTTTCTGCTGCCAACTGACGACGAAATCGCCGGCGGCATCCATCGCGATATCCGGATAGAGATGACTTTGTTTTTTTCTGAAACGTATCGCGATATCTTCTCTGGCCTGATCCCACTTATTTTTATTGATCGCGTTGTCGTTCAGGTCGAACCGCTGCGCGAATATGCCCGTCGCCTCCACTGAAGAGGTTTCGTACTCACACTCGGTGTATTTTTGACCTTGAGAGGTCGCAGGGTGACATTTCAGATCCCTTTTGGTATCGGTCCGGTTACGCTCCCAAGCCACCGCGAAGTTGCCGGCGTCATCCATCGCGACGCTAGGGTTATCCACAAAATACACCGTGCTAGCGCTTGAAGTAAATAAACCGCCCGGTGTACTGTCAACAATAAACCCGCCCTTCGGCATATGGCCTTCCTTGTCTATCCGGCGGGCGACGATGCCATTCGTCGCTAGCCACGCCACAATCGCATCGCCGTCGTGATCCATCGCAACAGAAACCTGCCCTCCAAAAGCTGAATGCGCAGACACAACGAATTCATCTCCCGTTGCGGTGCCATCGGCCGCGAAGCGCCTCGCCATCACGTCATTGGTGTCGAAATTTATCCAGGCAACAATAAAATTGCCACTTCCATCCATCGCCACCGAATACCCCGCGACCAATCTCGGGGTAGTGATCGAAATAGTTGGCGTGGCGATGTCAAATGAAGAATCCTTGGGAATAAGCCGGCAGAAAATTTGTGTACTTGATGTTTTGAGATTTTCAGCCTCCCAACAGACAACCGCATCACCTTGCGGATCCATTGCGACCGACTTTTGCCCGGGCCAGAGGCTCAAATAAATAGTGGGATCGCTCGATTCGGCGATCTTAATTTCGTCTCCTACGGTAGAACCCTGATTCGTATATCGACCGTAAATGACGTTTTTACCTTGCCCGTATCCTTCCCATACGGCTAAGAACTGACCTGACTGACTACCGGCAAGTTTCACAAAACCATGCTCCGTCGTTCCCGACAAGCCAAAGGGTTTGGAATTAGGTGTCGGATCGACCGGATAAACGGTACCGCTAGCGCAACCAAGCGCCAAAGCAATGGCGCAACTCAGTAATTTATGTTTGAACTGCACAAATACCGTCCCGGCTCTCAAGAATTATAATGTTCTCTGCTTGGCTTGAGCTTCAGCCGAAGCATTGAACGTCCATCATAAATTCTCTAGCGCCTATCGTCAACGGCCGCATTAAAGCGCACACCCCATCTAATGACCGCTTGCAACATTGAAGGCATCAACAACACAACACGATGTGATTTTCACGGTAGAATTATCCGCCAGTATTGTTTTTTTCATCGTTTAATTTATCATTGAAGCCAATGCCTCTCCTCGACAAAAAAAGATTAGCGCCGGACTATTGCTTGAGGCCCTGGAACAACCATCTCAAAACAAATTTCGCTTTACTGACTCTAATTAGCACCGGCATCGATCTCGCTCCCCATTAACCACCCCGTCATGCAGACCACTCCGCATTCCGACCTGCTAAGACCCGAACACAGTTTTCATCCTTCTACCCTGGATAAAATTAGCGATCCTGTCTTGGAAGCGCAGCAAATCGAATTGTGGATCAAGCGGGACGATCAATTGCATCCCATAATCTCCGGCAACAAATGGCGCAAGCTGAAATTCATCCTGAATCACGCGCTCGAATTGGGCTCGGATACGCTGATCAGCATGGGCGGTTTCTATTCGAATCATTTGCATGCGCTCGCATATGCGGGTAAAGAATTGGGCCTTAAAACCATCGGCCTTATTCGGGGCGAACAGCCGCAGGACTTAAACCCTACCTTAGAGGACTGCCGGAACTGGGGGATGGAGCTGCGTTTCGTCTCGCGCAGCGATTACCGGCGGCTCAGGCAATACCGTGAGCCCTTCGACCTGCCGGGCATCAGACCAGGACAATACTGGCTGCCGGAAGGCGGCGCGCAGTCCTTGGCGCTGCACGGCGTCGCCGAACTGGTCGAAGAAATCGACATCCCCTTCGATGTACTGTGCCTGCCCTGCGGCACCGGAACGACCTTGGCAGGCTGCATCACCGCGCTGGACGGCGCGAAAACGGCGCTCGGTTTTGCGGCGCTCAAAAACGCGGACTTTTTGACGCGCGATGTGGAAAGGTTGTTGCCCAAGCCTTACACTAACTGGCAGATCAATCAGAATTATCATTGCGGCGGCTTCGCGAAAACGACGCCCGAATTGCTCGAATTCATCCGCACTTTTGAATTAATTCAGCGAATCCCGCTCGAACCGGTTTACACGGGAAAAATGCTTTACGGCTTGTACGATATGATCGCCAAGGGTGAGTTTACGCCGGGCCTGCGCATCATCGCGGTGCATACCGGCGGCTTGCAGGGCAGGCGCGGATTCAACGTCATCTAAAACGCCATGATGAAATTTTTCGTGCCTTTCGTGTTTGTTGTGGACAAGGCATAGCATCATTAAATGAGAACAAACGATGGATAGACAAATGGAGCCCGAATTGATGGAAGACCCGGTGCAGGTGAAGGCCTATGCCGAAGCCGATTTCGAGATTCCGCATCAGCAATTCATCGACCGCCTGCAAGAGTTTGTCGCCGAACCGGACTTTAACGGCGCCGCGCTCGATCTGGGCTGCGGGCCGGGCGACATCTGCGTGCGTTTCGCCAAAGCCTTTCCGCTCAGCACGCTCGATGCGGTCGACGGTTCCGAGGCGATGCTCGAATATGCGAAAACCTTCACCGCCCCGATCAAAGACCGAATCCGCCTGATCCACGGCCGCCTGCCCTTTGTCATATTACCGCAACAATTTTATGCGATCATATTGAGCAACAGCTTATTGCATCATTTACCCGACCCACTGGCTCTGTGGCAAACGATCAAACGCTACGCTAAACCGGGCACCCGCGTCGCCGTGATGGATTTACTGCGCCCCGCTTCCCGCGAGGCGGCAGCGGCATTGGTCGAGACTTATGCCAGCCATGAGGCGGAGATTTTACGGCGCGATTTTTACCATTCGCTGCTGGCCGCCTTCACCCTCGAAGAAATCGAAGCGCAGCTCAGAGAGACCGAGCTGCCGCTCCGCATCGAGCAAATCAGCGACCGTCACGTTTTTATCAAAGGCATTATTCCCTAAAGCGTTAGCCCAGCAAGGACATTCATGGACCCCACCGCCCCTATTCCCGCCATCGACTTACAGAAACCCGAATTTTATATCAACCGCGACGCGAGCCTGCTGGAATTCAATAAACGGGTGCTCGCGCAGGCCCGCAACGAGCACATGCCGCTGCTCGAGCGGCTCAACTATCTGTGCATTTCCTGCTCGAACCTGGACGAATTCTACGAAGTCCGGGTCGCCTCGGTGATTCAGATGGCCGCGATCGACCCGAAGGTGACCGGCTCGGACGGCCTGACGCCAACCGATCAGCTCGAACTGATTTCGGTCAAGGCGCATGAACTGGTCGCCGAGCAATACCAGGTGCTGAATGAGATTCTGATCCCGAAGCTACGGGAGCAAAACATCAATTTCGTCCGCCGCAGGGACTGGAGCGAAGCCCAACTCAAATGGCTGCAAACTTATTTCACTGAAGAAGTGCTGCCGATCCTGACGCCGGTTGGGCTGGATTCCGCGCACCCTTTCCCGCGCATTCTGAACAAAAGCTTGAACTTCATCATCTCACTGACCGGCAAGGATGCGTTCGGACGCAACAGCGGCCGCGCGATCCTGCAGGCGCCGCGCGCGCTGCCGCGCATCGTGCAGTTGCCGACCGAGGAAACGCAAAGCGGCCCGCACGATTTCGTATTCCTGTCCTCGATCATCCACGCCTTCGCCGATCAATTGTTCAACGGCATGAACATCAAGGGCTGTTATCAATTCCGGGTCACCCGCAACAGCGACTTTTTCGTCGATGACGACGCGATCGACGACTTGCTGCTCGCGGTCGAAGGCGAGCTGGCGATGCGTAACTACGGCGACGAAGTCCGCCTCGAAATCGACGCGAACTGCCCGGACGAAACGGTCGCCTTTCTGCTCGCCCGCTTCGAAATGACCCGGCAACACCTGTTTCTGGTCGACGGCCCGGTCAACCTGAACCGGATGCAGGAGATCATCCGCCTGGTCGATCGCCCCGATCTGAAGTTTGTGCCGTTCAAGGCCAGTACGCCGGCGCAATTCGCACGCAACAAGGACATGTTCGCGGCGATCCGGCGCCAGGATGTTTTGCTGCATCATCCCTTCGAATCGTTTGCGCCGGTCGTCGAATTTCTGCGCCAGGCCGCGGCGTCGCCGGAGGTGTTGGCGATCAAGCAGACCCTGTACCGAACCGGCGCCGACTCGCCGATCGTGAATGCGTTGATCAAGGCGGCCAGGGCCGGCAAGGAAGTGACCGTCGTGATCGAGCTGCGCGCCCGCTTCGACGAGAAGGCCAACATCGATCTGGCAGCGAAGCTGCAGGAGGCCGCGGTGCATGTGGTTTACGGCGTCGTCGGTTACAAGACGCATGCGAAGATGTGCCTGGTGCTGCGCCGCGAAGGCAAGGAACTGATCAACTATGTGCATCTCGGCACCGGCAACTATCACCCGAAGACGAGCCAACTTTACACCGATTACGGCCTGTTTACCTGCGACAAGGAACTGGGCGAGGACGTCCGCCGCGTCTTTGCCCAGTTGACCAGCCTCGGCAAGGTGACCAAGCTGAACAAACTGCTGCAATCGCCGTTTACCCTGCATAGCGGCCTGATGGAAAAAATCGAGCGCGAGATCAACCATGCCAAAAACGGCAAACCGGCGAAAATCGTGTTCAAGGTCAATGCGGTAGTTGAGGAACAAGCGATTCAGTTCTTGTACCGTGCCTCCCAGGCCGGCGTCGAGGTCAAACTGATCGTGCGCGGCATTTGCACCCTACGCCCCGGCGTTCCCGGCGTTTCGGAAAACATCGAAGTGCGTTCGATCATCGGCCGCTTCCTCGAACATGAGCGCCTCTATATCTTTTATAATGACGGCAATCAGGAAATTTATGCCTCCAGCGCCGATTTGATGAACCGGAACATGTTCCGCCGCGTGGAAGTGTTTTTCCCGATCGGCAATAAAAAACTGCTAAACCGCATCCTGCGCGAGATGGATTTGTATCTGCATGACAATACGCAGGCCTGGCTCTTGCAGCCGGACGGCCATTATCAGCGTATCAAACGCGCCGAAGACCAGGACCCGGTGCAGGCGCAGACCCAGTTGCTGCTGGGGTTACAGGGCTGATAATCTCTCCTGTTTTTGAATCCTCCGGAACCATGCAATGAACGAGATTAAAGAAATCGCCCAATTGGGCGCCGCCGTGCTGCGGCAGAATGCCGAACCGGTCTGCGACGTGAACGGCGCCGATACGCGCGCACTGATTGCGGCGATGAAAGCCTCGCTCGCAGGCACCCAGGGCGTAGGGCTCGCCGCGCCGCAAATCGGCGCATCCAGGCGCCTCGTGATCGTCGCCTCGCGCCCGACCCCGCGTTATCCGAACGCGCCGCTGATGGAACCGACCGTAATGATCAATCCTTCCTTCCGGGCGCTGTCGGATGCCAAGGAAAAAGGCTGGGAAGGCTGCCTGAGCATTCCGGGCATTCGCGCCTTAGTGCCTCGATACACAGACATCCGGATAGCCTACACCGACGAAAAGGGCGCCCCGGTCGAAAGGGTCCTGCACGACTTCATCGCCCGCGTCTTTCAGCACGAAGTCGATCACCTGGACGGCCTGGTTTTTCTGGACCGGGTCGAAAGCAACCGGGACATTTTTTCCGAAAGCGAATATTTGAAATTGTTCAGCTAGCCGCATGGAATTCACCGAAACCATCCCCCCCTTGTTGATCCAGTTCGCGATGACGGTCGCCTTTGCGTTCGTGGTCGGACTGGAATTCCGCCGTTATCATCAGATCAACCAATACCAACTGCATTTCGGCAGCACCCGCACCTTTGTATTGATCGCCATTCAGGGCTTCCTGCTGTATTCGCTCGATTCCGCCAAGCACTTGTTCGCGGCGGGATTTTTGTTGCTGGGCGCGTCTCTACTGGTTTATTACTGGCACCTGGCCTCGAAAGGCATCTTTTCGATATTCAGCCCTTTACTGGCCTTGCTGATCTATCTGATCGGTCCGGTTGCGATTGCATTTCCGAACTGGTTCCTGATGCTTTTTGTCGTGGTGCTGATCCTGATACTCGGCGAAAAACCGGTCATTCATCGTTTTTCGGATCAGCTTGCAAATGACGAAGTCGTCACCCTCGCCAAGTTTTTGATCATTTCCGGCGTGATTCTGCCCTTGTTGCCGGACCGGCCGATCGCACCGTCCCTGCCCGTCACTTACGATAAAGTCTGGCTGGCGGTGATCATCGTCTCCGGTTTTTCCTATCTGAGTTATCTGCTGAACAGTTATTTCTTTAAGAGCCGCGGTCTGATGGTGACCGCGGTATTGGCGGGGCTGTATTCGAGCACGGTGGCGACCGTCGTGATCGGCCGGCGCGCCCGCGACCTGGCCGCGGCGGAAAGCCATGTTTCGGCCGCCCTGATCATCGCGACCACGATGATGTACCTGCGCTTGCTGGCGCTGATTTTTCTGTTCAATCCGCATGTCGCCATACAATTATTGCCGCCGTTTGCGCTGATCGTTGCGGTGTCGCTGATCGCGGCCGCCGTTTTGTGCCGTTATCAGAAACCGGCACTCCCTTTTGCGAATGCGGTAGATGTTCAGCACCCGCTCGAATTATCGACTGCGGTCCTGTTCGCGGTCCTATTCATGGTGTTTACCTTCGTCACCCATTATGTGACCAGCCACTTCGGCAGTAACGGCCTGAATATTCTGGCCATCGCGGTCGGCATGACCGATATCGACCCGTTCATTCTGGCATTACTCAGCGGGAAATTTGCGGCTTCCGAAGCGGCCATCGTCGCGGCCGTCGTAATGGCCAGCGGCAGCAATAATCTGCTGAAAGCCGCCTATAGCGTGTTCTTTGCACGCAATATTTCGGTACGCTTCGGGGCGATCTGGCTGACGGCTTTGTTTGTGGCGTCGGCGGTCTACGCCAAGACGCTGACGATCTGATCCCCTCCCCCCACACGGTTTGCCGGTGAGCAGAGGCGCGCAAGCAGAACTCGATGTCAATTCCTTCACTATTTACCCTAAAATAACCTACGCGAATCGGTGCATTTCACCTGCGCACGGTGCTTTTACCCACCGCCTCTTAGCTTATTATCTCAACCATGCCGAATAAATTATTTCTTAATCAATTAGATAAAAGCATCGCTTAGCAAAACAAGCTTGGCACGACTCTTGAGTTAAATAACTATCTTCAAATTTGCCGGACTGACTTGCAATGGAACACCCTCACTTCGACGCTTCCGATTCCGTGGCGATGCCTCAAGCCATCATGCGGAGCCATGCCGGCATCTTTACGGCCTGGCTGCTGTTGACCGTGGTCAATCTTGGTTTTCACCGCCTGATTCCTCTCGATGAAACCCGTTATGCCTCGGTCGCCTGGGACATGTGGGTTCGGCACGACTGGCTCGTGCCGCATCTGAACGGCATTCCCTATCATCACAAACCGCCGCTGTTGTTCTGGATCGACAATCTGGGCTGGGCATTGTTCGGCGTGAATGAACTCTGGCTGCTGCTGGTATCGCCATTGTGCGCGCTGGCCAGCCTATATGCGCTCAGCTATTTGGCCGGCCAGTTGTGGCCGGGCAATCAACAGGCGATGCGCATGGCGCCCTGGCTGTTGTTCGGCAGTCTGATCTGGGGCGCTTATCTGAACAGTTCGATGTTCGACATGTTGCTCGGGCTGTGCGTGCTGGCCGCGATGATCGGTCTGGTCAAAGCCTCCAAGAACTTGGACTGGCGGCACTGGGCGTGGTATGCGTTAGGCTGCGGCTTCGGTTTGCTCGCGAAAGGCCCTGTCGTCTTCATGCATATCCTGGCGCCCTTTTTATTAGGACTGTTCTGGAGCGACACAGCCAAACGCGATCCCGGAAAATGGTACCTGCAAGGCGGTATCGCGCTGGTCATCGGCATTGCGATCGGCCTGGCCTGGGCCGTGCCCGCGGTGTTGAATGCGGGCGATGCCTTCGGCGGCACCCTGCTCTGGCATCAGACCGCCGACCGGGTCGTCAACAGCTTTGCGCACCGCCGGCCGTTATGGTGGTATCTCGAACTATCGCCGATGATCTTGTTTCCGTGGTTTTTTTGGCCGCGGTTCTGGCAGGCCGTCTGTCGCAAGGAACTGTTCGCCGACCCGGCTGTACGTTTCTGCGCCATTTGGTTTTTTGCCGGCATCCTCGGTTTTTCCGCGATCAGCGGCAAGCAGGTGCATTATTTGCTGCCGTTGATGCCGGCCCTGGCGTTGTTGACGAGCCGGGCGCTGAGCGCATGGGCACCAGCCGACCTCCGCATCGGCGATTTTCTGCCGTTCGTGGTGATCGGCTTGTTCGGCCTCGGCCTTCTGCTGTTGCCGATGCTGCCGAACGTCAAAACCTATCATTGGCTGCAAAACCGGCAACTCTGGTGGCCGCTCGCGATCATCGCGACCGGCATCGCGGGCATCGTGTTGAAAACCCAAAGCCGCCGGCTGACGCCGTATTCCCTGTCGGCCTCCGTGATCGTTGTGTTGATGACCAGCCTGGCCGGCTTTTTCAGCTCGACCGGCAATGCCTTTCATTTGAACGATGCGGCAGTGCAGCTCGAAAAATACCTGAAGGCCGGCGAACCGATCGCCTGGGCCGGCAAATATGACGGCCAGTTTTTGTTCCTGTTGCGCCTGAAGGAGCCGATGACGGTGATCCAACCCAAAGATATGCCGCAGTGGCTGAACGCGCATCCGCATGGGCATGTGGTTTCCATCGGCCCTTCGCAAAATCCCGTCAATAAGCGAATCAGATTGCAGACCGACTATGTCCAGCCTTACCGTGAAGAATGGTTGATCGTCCAATCCCTGCCGAATGCCTGAAGTCTTCCCGCCAGCAGGTTTACGCCCATGGATTGGGTCAAGAATAACTTCCCTCCCAAAAGACCAGCCAGGTTTCAACAATCTGGCTGGTCTTCTGCAATTTTCAGCGAGAACACACCGATAGTCGATTGCGAATATAGCGTTGGCTGAGCGGAGCCGAAGACAACGGCATGTAAAACTGATCTTCAAAAAAAGGACACACCGCAATAGCCCCTGCGGCATCAGCTTGGCTTAATGTTTTAGCGAATCACTTTGTTAGAATAACTTAAATTAGCCGCTAACCTTAAGGTAACTCATGGACGACGTATCAAGAGAAAAAATACGCATACTCGTTTTAGAGCGGCATGAGATTGTTCGAATCGGGCTGCGCACACTGCTTGAAAATCAGCCAAAATTTCAAGTCGTTGCCGAATCAAATGGCTTTGATGATATCTACCGACTTACCAGCGCACACACGCCCGACGCAGGGCAATCGCGCTATCTCGCTTTTGACAGGTAAAGGAGCATACAATTAACGATTTGCAGAGAGAACAAGGATGTTGCCCAATCCGATGCTGTATTTTCAAGACCTCAAAGACCCACGCCGGGAAACGAAAAACAAGCTGCACAAGCTGAGCGATATTTTAATGATTGTCTTATGTGCCGTGCTGAGCGGCATAGAAGACTGGGTAGGCATGGAAGAG